>Ga0190275_10000083_pt1 | contig 112563 bp, 221 predicted proteins | sample Popmic550T_FD_133745 | JGI IMG/M metagenome (GOLD analysis project Ga0190275, IMG submission 133745) | Populus adjacent soil microbial communities from riparian zone of Yellowstone River, Montana, USA - 550 T | ecosystem: Environmental > Terrestrial > Soil > Riparian zone > Trees stand... | reverse complement strand
AGCTGCAAACCGATGATCGCCATGTCAGTTCTCCTTCAAGGTCACGGGGCGGGAGAGCACGGTGTTCAGGCCGGCGCTCAATCCCTCCACCACGCGCAGCATGTGGACGAAGTACTGGAAGTTCTCGCTGGTCAGGTGGACTTCGCGCATCTGCACCTTGTCCGGGCGGATGTGCACGATCAGCCCGCCCTTGATCTCCGGCATGGGCAGTTCCGTGCCGTCGGGCAGCAACACCGCGTCGGCGTTCGCGTAGGCCACCACCTGCCAGCCCTTGACCCGGTCGACCGTCTTCGACGTCTTCCAGTCGACGCAGTTCGGCAAGCCGGACAGGTGCTCAAGCGGTTTCGGCATGACCGGGATCGACAGGATCGCGTCGAGGGTGCCGGCGTACCCCCACTTGCGGGAGACGACCGTCATCTCCGAGGCCAGGAACTCCGGCTCGTAGGCGGTCCGCCAGCGGCGGAACTGCTCGACGAACGGCCGGACGTCCTCGTCGATGTGGGCGCCCTCACCGAACAGGGCATCGGATTCGGCAACGTCGTGGAGCTTCACGCCGAGGTCGGCGGCGTCGTCACGGACCTGGTTGTGTCGGTCGGCGAGCCAGTAGGTGACGCAGTCGCGGCAGGTGCCGCACGCGTCATCGGTTTTGGTCGAGTTACAGGCCGGCATCCGGGATGCCCGCACGAGTTGGGGGAGCCGGTCGAACGCGGCGGTCGCGGACAGCTTCGCCGCCCACGGGGTGAGGCCGAACTTGGCGATGTTGCCGAGGACGGTGGTGACGGAGATGAACCGTTCCCCAGTGGTCGGGTGGATGTAGTAGCGGGTGCCGTCCTGGTTGGTTTCGGAGTTGATCGGGTGGCGGTCGACCTTCGCGGGGGCGGTCACAGGTCCTCCACCCGGCGCATCCAGGCGTCGTAGTCGATGTAGCAGCTGACGCAGTCGCCGGCACCGTCTAGGCGGTCGCCGTGCAGCGGGCAGAACCCGTCGGCGTCAAGTTCTGCCAAGCGCAACTCGAACCGCCCGTGGGCCAGCTGCGAGTACGCCTCAGCCGAGGACTCGAGCAGCGGTGGGGCGTTCATGACGCCACCCGTGGATCCCGCAGCGTGAACCCGTCCTCGTCGACCGCGGCCAAAACGATCGACCGAATGTCGTCGTGCAGACCGCCGTGCTCGACCAGGCCCAGCTCGGTGAGGCGTTCGACGGTGTCCGCGTACGGCACGTACAACGGGTCGGCGGCCATCTGGCGCAGGTCGTGCAGAACGAGCCGGCCGTCGGGCCAGCGTGACACCGCACGCAGGCTGACCAGCGTGACGGACAAGGTGGTTGAGGCGACCTGGACGCCGGTGTGCAGCTGGACTGCGTTGAGGGTGGTCACAGGGCACGCTCCAACGTGCGCGGGTTCAGCTCGACAGGCCGCTCGCCGGGCGCCTGAAGTCCGTCACGGATCCGTGACACCAGGAAGTTCGTGCCGTTCGCCTCAAGCCATTTGGTCAGCTCGTGCTTGACGGTGAACGCCGCAACGACATCGCCTTGGCCGTCCTGGACGAACCAGATGTAAGTCGAGCGGGCCATCAGGCGATGCCGCCCTGCACGACACGCATCGGGCGAGGAGCCGGCGCGGTGTCGACCTCGAAGGCGTCCACGGCCATAGCCGACGCGATCCGCATCAGCTGGTTGAGGATCACCTTCGTCTCCGCGGCGCTGTAGGCACGCGGGTGACGGGCCAGATCGGCACCGAGGGCCAGCCAGGCGTTGTGCGCTTCCAACTCCATCAGCGACTTGGTCGCGCAGTCCGCGTGCAGCCAGTCGCCGCGGAAGAAGCTGATGTCGGCGCCTTCCTCGATGCGCTTCTCGCAGAACTCGCACGGCGTGTACCGCTCGTGCACGTGCCGCTGACCTTCGATGATCCAGGTGGTGCGCTTCGGGCCGGACGACTGAATGGTCTTGAGCTGCGGAGTTGTCATCGGGCAGTCCTTTCCAGGTCGGCATCGGTGATGAGCTTCGGAGTGAGTCCCTGCCGGATCAGCAGGTCACGAAGCTTGATCTCGGGCTGGCCGGGACGGACTCGCGCGTGGTAGCGGCGGATCTCGTACCGGTCGAGCTGCGAGTGGAGGTAGAAGTAGGCGTTCCCGACTGCGCCGGGGTGTCCGTGCTGGGATCCGTCGCGGTAGCACTGGCGCCGCTCGTCCCATGTCCCGGTCCCGCGCTGGTTGATCAGGAAACCGCGGCGGTACAGGTGGGCGAAGAACTCACCCTCTGGGATGTCAGGGAAGTAGGTCTTGCGGTAGACGCGGGTCGTCATCCCCTCGCCGGCCTCGATCGCGTCGAGGGCGGCGGCCTTGGGCTCAAGTTCGGCGACCTGCGCTTCGGCGGCAAGTCGCCCGTTTCGCTCCTCGATCGCGAGTGCGGCGGACTTGTGGGCCGCTTGCGCGAGGATCAGAACCATGTTGGGGTCGTTGATGTCGAGCTCGTCGTACCGCGAGGCAGGAGCCGCCTCGATGTTGAGCAGGTGGGTCCGGACCTCCCGCGCCACCTTGCTGTCCCGGAGCAGCATTCCGAGTCGAAGTAGCGCACGGCGGGGAATCAGGGTCAGCGAGGCGGCGCGGGAGCGGAAGCCACTCTCCGTCTTGAAGGCGGAGAGTCGGCCGCCAGTGAGGACTTCGAGCCCGTCACCTGCGAGTTCGTCACGGTCCCGCCGAATGTGGCTCTCGACCGCATCGACCGACACCTCATAGAAGGTGGCGGCCATCTCGACAGTGACGTGGGTGTCGCCGGGAAGCATGGTCAGAGACTTGACCCTGTCAAGCACCTCGGTACGGGACATGTGCTGCTCTCGCAGAGTCCGAGACTCCGTAAGAGCGAGTTCTCCCAACGACATTTGCAGATCACTCCCATCTTCCAAGCACTCGACCGAGCACTTGTTAAGTGACAAGACCTAGCCTGCTGACTCTTGCCCCGATTGTCAAGTGACAAGTACGCTGCGAGTCATGTTGACCGCCATGGGGCGATACCTGATGGGCCAGATGGAGATCGCAGAGCGACTCGGCGTGACCCGCCAGCGCGTCCAACAGCTGATCGCGAAGCCGAACTGGCCCGAGCCGTTCGACGTCCTCGCCATGGGCAAGGTCTGGTGGATCAAAGACATCGACGACTGGATCCGCGAGCACCGGCCGGACATCCCGGTAAGTGACAAGCCCCTCGACGAGCCAACCGGCGCCCGACACGGGCGGACCGGGCCCCGCAAGTCCGCTGTCATGCGAGCCACTAACCAGGCGTCAACCCGCAAGAACGACTGACGCATCAGCTCGAACCCTGCCGCTGCCCCGGCACCTGCACCAGCGCAGCAGCCGCGTCCTCGCACGCCCGCAGCACCTCAGCCCGCTGCTCGTCGACCTCCCGGAACGCCTGCCGCCGGCCAATACCGATCCCCGCCAGCACGGCCAGGAGCACCACCACCAGGAAGAGCAGCAGCAGGACGGGACCCTGCGTGAACAGGGCCCCCAACCCGGCCACCTGGTCGCGGATCACGCGGCAGTCCCCGGCTTCAGCAGGTAGTCACGCGGCTCCGCCTCAGCGCCGCCGCGAATGTGAGCCGGCCGCCAAAACTTTCCGGCGAGCTTGCCGAACAGCAGCCCACGGCCGTTGCTGCCGTAGGTGGCGAACGACCCACGCACACTCGTGATCTGCGCGTCCAGCTCATCCATCGGCCGAGCCGCCGCCAACGGACCGGACCGGCGCTTCCCCGGCGGGCGCACCACGATCGCCTGCACCTGAACCCGCGTCTTCCGCAGACGCTGACGCACCGGGAAAGGCCGCTTCGGCTCCGCCACCTCCACGTTCTGGCAGGCCAGGAAGTTCAGCGACGCGTTGAGAACAACTGTTGCCATCTCCCACACCGACGGTTCATCGCCACCACGAGCGAGCGACACCCAATGCATGTCCGCCGGTGAGCCGTCCTCGTACACCGCGTGCTGCATAAGCCGGACAGGGCCCTGCGTGTCGATTCGCTTGCCGCCGCCGTTACGTCCGCCGATCCACACAGACGCCTCGACGAGCCACCGAACCCGGGACCAGTCGACCTGGTTCTCCGTCTCCCACTGCCGCGCCTCCACCCAGGGCTCCTGGTGAACCTGTAGCACCATGACGTTCCCGTGCCGGTTGACGTATGCGAACAGCGCGTCATCCCAGGGCGAAACCGTTGTCGGGAAGTCCTCGTACAGGTTCACGCCCGCTTCAGCGCGACCCTGCAAGGAGGTGTAGATGGCCGTGGTGTCGACGACAGGCTGCGGTGCGCGGGCCCTAGCCGCTTGGTCCGGGTATGCCGCCTCCACCGCGACGTTGCGCACGCCTCGCCCCGCCCGGATGTCTGCGACCACGGCAGCGATCGGTTCGGCGCTCACCGTGGCCCCCTGTTGCGGGGCATCTGGGGCAGCCAGCCCGCAAGCCACGCCTGCGTGTCCTCACCAACCGGGCGTGCCTCCGCACGACCTGCACCGGCCAGCGCCGCCCGTAGGCGGCGTTCCAACTGGTCCAGGCTGTGCCAGTGGTTGACCAGCCACACCCGATCCGGGTCATCCCGCTCCAAGGCGTGGATACGGGCACGCACATCAAGGGCGAGGGCGTGCAGGTCAGTGACGGAATCACTGATCGCGGACGCCTCGACCCAGGTGCCGGTCTCACTCACCCGGCTCACCCGCCCGCCAGCCCTCAGCCTGCGCGGTACGGCGCCGCTCCAAACGTCGGGCCTCAGCCGACAGCAGCCGCTCGAACCCGTCCACCACCTGCACCCCGCCGATCCAGTAGGCGTTGCCCTCGTTCGAACGCCGCGACTGATCCTCAGCCCACTCCGGGAACGGCACGTTCTCCGGCCGGCGACCGTCCAAATCCGCGTACCGGGAACGGTGCGGCTGGTTGAAAGCACTGTTCACGCGCCACCACCCTCACGCGGGGCATCGTCCAGCCACGACGACGTGTCCCAGTCGGGCCGGCCGTAGTAGTGGCCCTCGTAGTACAGGAACCACTCGAGCTCGGAATCCCAGTCGTAGCCGTCGAGCAGCCACTCTGCGGCCGTCTCCACCGACTCGGTGAACGGCTCCGGCGGGGGAGCGGGCCGCCGCCTGGCGACCAGGTTCAGGAACGGCCGGCCGAACACCACCACGACCACCATGAACGCCGCGAGCAGCGCATCCCACTGGACGGTCATCGGCGTGGCCGCAGCGAGCGGAGGGCGTCACGCAGCACCGCGGCCGGCTTCGGAAGACGACGCGGGACCGACTCCGCGGAGTAGGCCGCACCGCGGGCGCGGGCGGGAAGCGGAACCCCCACCACCGCTTCCCGCATGTCCGGATCGATCAGCCGGGTTGTCACCTCGTCGGTCGTGCGGTGCCGGCCCCGATACAGCTCACCGACCGGGCGGGCATCCGCCACCGTCGGCATGGTCGCGGTGGTCGGGTCAAACTCGGCCAGTTCGGCGGGCCGCATGATGCGGGTTTGGGTGTTGACGGGCATGGTTCACCTCAAGAGAAAGATCGAAAAGGGAGGAACTGCGGGTCAGGAGCGCGGCATCAGGTCGAGGACCCGCGGTGCCGGCTCAGCACTCGGCTTACGGTCATGCGACCAGCGGCGCGGCACGGGCGGATTGACCAGGCCAAGACGTTCGGCGTGCGCCACACCCTGAGCGGCGGCGTCCCGCAACACCAGATCGCGCAGCAGCACATCCGCCTGCAACGGCCGGCATGCCGTGTCCGCCAGCAGGGCGACACAGCCGGCCAGGGCCACCAGCGCCAAGGCGGTCACGACTCTGCTGCTTTCTGCTGCTTCGACTGGGCCACCAGGCGCCAGCCCTTGCGCTTCAGGTCCGCCATCAGATCCGCAGGAATCGGCGACTCATGCTTCGCGCGACGCTTCGCAGTCCACCGCTGGAACAGGTTGGTGCGCTCGTTGCCGGTCACGATGCAATGCCCAGCTGCTCGGCATGCCGCATCCCCATATCCACCGCGAGATGCTCGTGACTCCACCGGTTCTCCGGGCGCGACACCTCACCGCACGTGCACGACCAGCCGAAGTACTCCGCGGTGCGCCGCAGCATGCCCTGGCCGGGGATCTCCACGAAGTACGGCACCACCTGCCGTACCGCCGACACCGAATGGCCGGTGAAGGTGAACGGCAGCGGAAGAGCCGACGGGATCACGCGTTCACCGCCGGGCGCAGGTCCAGGAACAGGGGCTGCGCGAACATGTCGGCCAGGTCGGCAGAGTCGCAGGGGCACTCCTCGCCGAGGAGCACCTCGCGGCAGCACGGCTTGAGTGGGATCTCCACGGTCGGGCGAATGGGTGTGCCATCCAGGCGCAGCATGTTCGCGGGAACCGGAGGCTTTGTGATATCGATAGTCATAGAACGTCACTCCCGGAGCGGTAGAGGCGTTGAACTGGGAAGTGAGGGCCGTGGGCGATAGCAGCGCTCACGGCTTCCTCGTTGTCAGGCTTTGAGGGCCGGCGATACGGCCAGCACGATCGGCGACATTGGGAACCGGTCGACTGTGAACGGCACCAGACCGGCAATCGCCTCAGCCTCGGCGTCCGCGTACGAGTCGAAACGGCGCACGAGACCGTCCCGCTCGAACAGGCAGCCGTCGCGCTGCGGGGTCAGGATCGCGGGGCTCATGCGGCACGCTGCTCGGGTGCAATGGCTACACGGGCCGCAACCGCAGGGAGAACCTTGACCGCAGCCGGGCGAACCGGCTCGTTGCGGTAAAGCACTGAACCAAGCAGCTCAAGCTGATCGGTGCTTAGCCGCGGTGCCTCACTGGCGAGCTGGATGGCGTAGTCCGGCAGGTCGTCGATGTTCATGCGGCCGGCCAGAGCTCGTCGACGGTCAGGTCGAGCTTGGAGGCGATCCGCTGTGCCGTGGTGAGCAGCGGCACGACTTCGTTCTTCTCGAGCCGGTAGACAGCGCGGCGAGGGATCTGAAACAGGACCGCCCGGTCCGCTCGGCGGGTTAGTCCTTTGGCCTGGCATGCAGCGTTGTACAGGTCCAGGCGGAGTTTGGGGGGCTCGTCAGGTATGACGCGCGGTGCCACAGTCTCTGCGTCACTCATGGCTCAAGAGTGACGGTTGCTGCGTCATGAGTCAACAGTGGCGCAGAAAAGTCTTCCGTTCGTGTCAAAGATAAAAGATGATCGATGACATGCGGCGGCTTGCCGTTGCCCTCACGGGAATTGGGCGAGGATTGGACGGCTTCGTGCACTCGTCACCTATGCACGCATCGCACATGACGCATTCCTGGACGGGCGGAATCCCCTACGATTGCGTCATGGATGACTCAGCAGGAGCCGAGAGCTTCGCCGACCTCATCGGCAACGCCCGGCGAGCCAAAGGCTGGTCACAGGAGGACCTCGAGCAGGAATCCGGCGTCAGCCGCAGCACCATCAGTAGATGGGAAAGGGGTCTCGCCGACCGGCCCGAACCCCAGCACGTCCGCAGCGTGTGCACCGCCCTCGGCATCGATCCAAGGCGCGCTGCAGTCGCCCTCGGCTACCTCACCGAGGAAGAGATCTCCCCCGGAGACGATGCGCTCCCCGCCGAAGTCGAGGAAGTCCTGCAGATCCTGCAAAGCGGCAACATCTCCGCCGAAAGCCGCCGCGAATGGATCAACTACCTCAAGTACCTGCAGGCTGCTTCCTACCGCAGCCAAGCAAGCTGATCAGGAATCGATACGGGCTTCGGCGCCCCAACGCTCACCCCACGTCAGGGCATCGCCACGCCAGCGGGACTCCGCCAAGCGCCACCGCGACCAACGGCCCGCCTTACCCACCGGCGACAACACCAGATCAGCCAAGCCCATCACCACCGCCCGGCGATCACCCACCGCGTAATACCCGGAATCCCATCTCCGTGCGAGGTCCTGCGGATCGAAGTCGTGCAGCACCGGCGGCAGGGTCAGGCGCCGGATCTCATCCTGCATCGCGTCGATTCGGGGAAGTAGTTCCCGCTCTGCGGCGGCAACCAAGGCCAAGCTCGGCCCGTCCGGTTTCGCCGCCTCGCGGTACAGCTCATCGCGGCGGCTGGCCAGAACCGCAAGCTCAGCCTTCGCCGCCCGGACGGCAGAGTCATCGGTGGTCGCCGCGAACGCGGGTGCACTCATCGCGTCATGCTGAATCAGGCGGGCCACGATCAGCCGAGACACCTCGTCCTCCACCAGCCGCATCGAAACAGCTACCTTGGAACATCCCGGCTGGGCGCACTGGTACTGCTGCTGACTCCACGTCCGGCTGCCCATCGGGTGTCGGCACGCCCCGCACTTCAGCGCCCCGGTCAGCATGTACTTCAGCCGGCCGTCGGACCGGTGTCGCCGGCCGCTCTCCGTGAGGATCTCACGCACCCGGGCCGCCGTCACCGGGTCGAAGATCGCGGGCCAGGCGTCGCGCCTGACAATCTTCCCGGCGAGCACCCGATGCCCTTGCATCCCAGGATTGAGGAGCATGCGGCGCATCACGGTCCCCTGCCACACACTGCCCCCGGACGCCGTCGGGATTCCCCAGGCGGTCAGGACCCGCACGATGAAGTTCAGCGGCACACCGTTGATGACGCCTTCCGCCGCAGCGCGGTAGATAGCCGCCCTGGGCTCGTCAATCACCTGGCGGATCTCCCGACGTTTCGCGCCTGACGGTGAGAGGCTGTCACCGGTCAACGCCCCGTACTCCCGAACGTAGCCATCCAGTAGCGGCCCCGGTGGGCGGCCCTCGTGGGCTGCGTCAGCCGTACCGGCCCGGGTGCGGGTGCGGATCCGCTCCACCTCACTCTCGGCGGCAATGCCTTCCTTCATCAGTGAGTCGCGGTCGCGCTGCACCCATGTCCGGTAGGTGAACGCGTCTTCGCCGTCGCCGAAGACGCGCACCATGACGCGTTTCTCCCTGCACAGGTCGAGGAAGGTCACCCACTCGCCCATCTGGCGGGAGCCTCGGGTCACCTCCCACAGCGACACCATCTCCGTCTCGCCGGCCCGGATGTGTTCGAGGAGGGCGGTGTAGTCCGGGCGGTCTTTGCGGGCGTACTGGCTTGCCGAGAAGTCCGGGTCGACAAAAACGCGGCCTGGCTCGAGCCCTTCTGCCTCGCAGTCGGCCCGCCAGGTGCGTTCCTGGCGGGCCACGGAACGCCCAAGGTCACTGGAGGACTTGCGGGCGTACAGGTCGGTGCGCATTCGGTCACGCTAACAACGGCAACCCGTAATACAAACCTCGGGCTGAACGCATGTCGAGTTAGGGAGTTACGTCATCAATGGCGCAAAGCACCCAGTCAGGTGGGCCAGTGCAATTGCCACTGGTCAGCGGCGTACACCTCGGCCCTGCCGCCGTCCTGTGGTATGACCTCAATGACCGGAACCCCGTCGTCCAGGCCGAGCCGGCCCCGTTCGGCGAGAGTGGGCATCCGCGCCACGGCAGTCGACCCGGGCAGTGGGGTCAGCGGTGCGAATGCGGTGGGCTCGCGCACGAACACCCCCATTCCGCGGCGATACTCGAGCAGGCCTTCCGCGCGTAGCGACTTCACGGCCCGGCTGACGGTTTCCCGGCCGACGTTGTACTGCTGAGCCAGTGTCCGCTCAGACGGGATGACCTGTCCAGGGCGCAGCGTGCCGGCGGTGATCTGTTCCCGCAGCGTGGCGGCGAGTTGCGCATAAAGCGCGCCTCCCGGCTCCGGATTGATCACGCGGGAGACAGTAGGCAGTCCGGTTCAGTGGTCCGGTGGGGCGGTTACCCGGTGGACCCCACCACCTAATCGACACTGTCAGGGTCTAGCTGGCTCCAAGGGGCTCATTAGCTGCTTGGCGGGTCCGGATGGGCAATCCCAAGATGCCGACTGGGCCGCCTCTTGCTGCCCTCTGTTCCGGTCCGCTCGCCGAATCCCTCACGAACAGCATCGCTGAAACCCTTCCAATGCTGGCTGAGCAGTTCGTCGGGCAGACTCGCGGCTAGGTGCGTCATGGCGTCACCGATACGGTCGAGGCGTTCACTGGTCTGGTCAAGCCGCCCAGGTAGCGGCGCCACCAGCCCGATCGCCAGGTGCAGCTGCTCCCGCATCTCGGCGATCTCTTTCAACGCGACCCGTACCGACGCCCGCTGGTTGCGTTCGCGGCGTTCGGTGCGGCCGTTGATGACGAGACTGCCACCCAATGCCATGAGTGCCATCAACGCCATGACGGCGAACAGCTGCCCTGGCCGGGTTTCGAACACTCGCTGTTCGCTGATGAGGGCGATGACGAGGGCGAGGACGAAGGTGCCGAGGAATACGGCGGTGCCGAGGATGTAGTCGCGCCGGCCGACCCGTCGGATGTCGTCTTCGCGTTCGCCGGGTTGCAGGTTTTTCTCGGCGGGGTGTGCTTGTCTGAGGGCAAGGATGTCGCGGGTGTTTTCGCCTGGCGTTTGGCTCACGTCGTCCCCAAGTCCCGTGAAGGTCCAATACGGGGAGAACGTCGGTGGAACGGTTCCAGTTACGGGCTTGTTAACCACTGCCGAGTGGTTGTTGTCCGTTTGGTCCGCAGATGTGCGACGGTGGGCGGCGCCCTGTCGTTAACGAGATCCACTTTGGTGGTGGGTGGGTGACTGTCCAGCCCCAGGCCACCATCTGGCCAGCCGATACCCCCATGGATGATCGGTACGCCGCCGACCCGACAGGCGGTTCGCGCACGGGCTAACAGCGACGCTGCCGGGCTACCGCTCGTCCGGAAAGTCGACGACCTCGTTCGACGGCACATGCCTTGGCCGGCCGTCGCGGTCCTCCGGCATCGGGATACCCAGGTGAGGCAGCGGAGTCTCCGCACCCCGCCCGGCGGGCAGAACGGACAAGGCCGGTCGGCGCAGCGACAACGTCGCGTAGACCTGGGCGAGAGCGGCGATGCTTTGGATCTCGGCGTGCGCTGTCGGGTCGATCGGCGGGACGGCCTCAAGAACCGCTTGGTCGTAGATTTCCCGGGCAATACCCAAGAGTCGTTCAGCTTCGACAGCGTGCTCGTCAGGGGTCATCGGCCCAGCGAACCAGCCGTCGTGGTGGGCCGTCTACACCCCCGGTCAGCGCTCCAAGTCCAAGGTGACGATCGGTTCGTACTCGCTCCGCTCCCACACCGCGGTCACCTGCGCATCGGTCAGCCCGCCGGACTCGCTGATCACAATGGCGTACTCGTCGCCGCCGGTGTCGACCTGATGCAGTGACAGGCCGCCGAGTTCGCCGAGGATGCGGCCGAGGGTTTCAAGGTTGGGCTGTTCGCGCCAGTCCCATGTCAGGACACCGAAGCGGGCCATTCGTTGAGCTCCTTGCAGGTAGTTGGGGTCAGCCGTAGGTGGGGAAAACAAGCCACCGCGCGCGCACCTGCGTCGGTGTGATGCCGAGTGCGGCGAGCGCCTCACCGAGCCGGACATCCCAACCCTCCGCCGCCGGCCGACCTTCGAGCTCGTCCAAGTCGAGAGCCATCGCCTCGTCCCAGTCCACCGACCGCTCCGAACCCTTCGCGATCAGCATCCAGCCAGTCGATTCCTCGGCGCCGGAGAACTCCACGCCCACGGCGCGAGGGTCCGGTAGTTGCTTCTCCAGGGCGCCGGCGAAGGTGTACGCGTAGGCGTCGTCAGGCACCCACGGCAGGTCCGGGGAGCCGTACTCGTCGCGTTCGGCGGCCTTGAAATCCTCGGCAGAACCCAGGTCGTAGCCGTAGGCCAGATGTGCTCGGGGAGTGCTACCCATCAGGCGGTCACCTCTCCGGTCTCGTACTGCCGCAGTAGCGCCGCGTCACACTCCTCGCAGCCATGCTCAGCAGGACACAGCAGCGACCCGCCAGAACCCTCCCGCCAGTCGGCCGTGCCGGTCAGGTAGACGCGGAACGCCTCAGCGGTGTCGGGCCAATGCTGCACACCTTCGCCGTCCTCGTCGTAGCGGTAGCCACACGCCGCCGTCGCGGAGGGGCACAGGTTGTCGAGGCGCTTCACGACCGGGACCGGGTCGTCGGCGTAGGTGATGTCCGCGGCAGCCTTCCGCGCCTCGTCCTCGGTGGCGTAGTGCGGCTCCTCGTCTTCGTAGCCTGACGGGCTGCCGTCCGCGTGGGTGACGATCCAGCACGGCTCGGCGTTGACGGTGATCGCAGTCATCAGGCTCCCGCCTTCTGCTCGTACCGGTCGGCCAAGGCGTCCAGTTCGTTGGCCTCGGCAAGCACTGCATCGCTGGGGGACCCTAAACCGGCGCCAGCGCGTAAGCCAGACGCTAGACCGCGAACCCAGTGGATGGTCGGGTCACAGTCCACGTCGTAGTCGATGGAGTGTCGGCGCCCCACCTCAGCAAGTTCCGCGCGGGGGATCGTCGCGGCCATCAGGCGTTCACCTCCGCCAGCTCGCATTTGCCCTCACCGTGACCGGTGAGCTGGTCGTCCGGGTCAACGTCCTGGTGCTCGCAGCCCTCCTCCATACACCAGTAGCCGGCGACGGCCTGCTTACGGCAGCGCGGGCAGCGTTTCATCGCGATGGCGGTTTCGTGGGTGCGTTCCGGGCCCTGCTCGTCTTCCTTCGCGCACACGAAAGCGACGTTCATCGGTGCGCCTCCTCGAGGTGCTTCTCCGCACGCTGGAACAGGTCGGCAAGGTTCACACCGGGCCCGTCCTCGTCGGGACTGACCGTCAGCCACGGGCCGACGACAGGGCAGCGGAGGCAGGTCAGCTGGATGTCGGCATCGCCTTCGTCAGTGTTGCCGCCCACCTCGAAGTGGGACATGTCCTCAAGGTTCACGCGGTCACCTCCGCCAGTCGGGCCGTGATCTGCCCGTCGGTGACAGCCACGCCAGCCCAATGCTCCACCCGCTCCGCACTCATCGGCCGGGACAGCAGGTTCACCGCCCACTGCCGGCTGAAGTGCATGTTGTTGTCCTGAAGCCGGGCCAGGGCTGTTTCGAGGTCGAGGATTCCGGCCAGGTAGCTGGCGCGGATGATCTGCGCGGCTGGGTCGCTGACCTCGGCGGGGGCAACATCGTCGGCGGCCATCAGGCAGTCACCTCGGCGGAAAGGTCGGCGGTGTCCTCGGTTAGAGCGGTGGACTCGTAAATCGGGACATCCGAGACTCGGCCGCCGTCCACAAGATGGGCCAGGTCCTGTTCGGTGATGCCAAGCGCCCTGCCGTAGGGGGTGCCGAACCGGCCCGGCTTGACGAACACATTGGCCGACTGAGCCTGCGGATAGATGTAGCCAGTGACCATGCCGTCGGTGCGGATCGTTTCGAGCTGGGAGGCGCTGAGCGCCATCTCACCTCGGTGGGTGCCGGCCATCAGTGCGCCGCCACGATGAAGCCGGCCGCCTTGAACGCGGCGGACAGTGCGGCCTTCATCTGGTCGTGGGCGAGACCGGGCGTGTTCTCCTCGGCCTCGTCTGCCTGCTCAACCATCTCGTCGGTGATCTCGATAACGAGGTTGTCCCGGACGGCCTGGGCGACGACGTAGGGCTGGGGGACGCTCTGCTGCGTCAGCGTCTCGTGGATCGAAGACATCAACCGGTCGCTCATGTGTGCTCCTAGCTGCTCAGATGATCAAAAAAAGGGTCCCCGCTTTCACTCCAGTCTACCGCCCGGAACATCTTGATCGGTTGCCCTGAGGGCTGAATCTGGGTCCCCGCATGCCATGCTTGACGGATGGGCGGCCCACACAAACACCAGGCGAAAGACTTCCGGGTGCCGCCCGAGCTGAAGACCGCCGCCCAGGAAGCCCTCAAGGGCCAGCCGGAGCGCGACGACCCATGGACGCTCAACGACATCGTGGTCGCCGCTGTCGCCGAATACGTGAAACGCCCCCGGACCCGCGAGAAGCAGTTGGAGCCGTTCAAGCCGCCCCGCAAACGCGGCCGGCCACGCAAGAACAGCTAGGCGGGCGGAAGCCGGACTGGTTCCTTGACATCAACCGCAAGACTCAGCACCACATCCTGCTCCTGCGCGTCTCGCCGCTCCTGCTCCCACACCCGGCGGGCAGCACGCCGGGCCGTCCACTCAAACCAGCAGGGCGGCTCTACCGTCATACCCAGGCCGTCGGGGATGCGCAAGTGCACCCGCCAGCAGAAACGACTCTCACGGACCACGTCAACGCTGCGCACGGCGGCAAACTCGCGGCCGGTCACCGGAACAGCCAGTCCGTCGCATACGGCATGCCGTCAACCAGCGCCGCATCCGCCACCGTGTACTCGCGGATCCGCCCCTGATCGTCGCGGCTGACCGTCATCACCCGCATGTCCTTGCTCGTGCCGTCCTCGAACTGCACGCGGACGGTCGCACCCGGAACGGGCAGTACCCCATCCGACATTTCCTCACCATGCTGGTCGAAGATCCGCCACTGGCCGGGCGGATAGTCAGGGTCCAAGATGATGTCCATGCCGAGGGGGAGTGGCGGTTCGAGCAGCGGGCGGGTGACGGGTTTGCCGTCGTTCAGCTCCTCCGTGACGCCCGGACCGACCCGCACGACGGTCGGCAAGCGGTCGGGCAAGGATTCCAGTAGGGCGCGCATCTGGGCGATCATGTCGGCTGCGGACGGGGTCGTGGTCACTGGTCCTCCACCCCTCGCCCAGCGCGGGTGCATGCCGGGCAGATCCCCACCGACATCACGGGCCCGGAAGGGCTCGCGGGCTGGTTCATCGGGTCCGGCACCCGAGACGGCAGGCCGCCGATGTCACGCCACTCATGCCCGCCGAACTCTTCACCGCACAGCGGGCACGGCAGCCAGAAGAACGGCGCCCGGTGAGCCCACCAGCGGTGCACTCGGCGAAACCGGTAAGGAACCACATAGCGGGGCCATTCCAGCCAGGCCGGGTACGAACGGCTGACCTTCCCCGGCTTGGGCAGCTTCAGGCGGATCTCAGGCATCGGTCCATGCTGCACTGAGCAGCACCCGATCGAGCAGCATGTCAGCCGACGGTGGCGTCTCCGCGCAGTCATGGTCGGACGCCGGCCAGTGGGGGATGCGCCGGACCACGCCTTCGAAGCTGCGCACCTCGGTCACCTCGTCGGGTTCGGTACCGCACCACCAGCAGGTCAGCAGCATGTCAGCCATCCTCCATCACACAGCGGGACCCGTCCGCATGCCGGATCGGGAACATGTCGTGCGTCTTCTCGGTGCAGTCGTGGCAGCACAACTCCGACGGCGGCTCACAGTTGCGGTTATGGGAGTCGCAGCAGGGCGGAGCCTGCACGCTGGCCACGAATCTGCGCAGCCTCGGCACCCACCTGTCGGTCAGGGTCTGCAGCTCCGACGCCATGCGCTGCTCGAACTCGGTCACCGGTTCAACCCGCCCGCAATCGCCGCCTCAGTCTCCGCTACGGCATCCCAATCAATCGGCAGGTACGGGATGCCGGCCTCGTCGAGGATCCGCCCGTACACCCCGGACCGAAGCAGCGTCACCTGGATCTGCTCCCACGGTGTCGGGCCGACCAGCCGGGCCAAGTGGATGATTCGCCATTGCAGGTTGTCGCACTGCATCGACCAGACACCGTTCCTGGCCGAGGTGACAGCGTTGTCCAGGTCGGCCCACAGCTGCTCTTGCTCGATGCTGGCGGCTTCATCGAGGGTGGCGGGGTAGTTGTCGTCGGGCATGCCGTTCTCCTCCGGTTGTAGGTCAGGGCGGGTCAGAGCTGCGGCCGGGTGTCGCACGGCCCCGAGTGGGCGCAATGCAGCCGGCACGCATGCCCGGCCGCACCAGAGCACGGGCCCTTCAGCTCAAGCAACTCCCGCTCCCGGTCGGCTAGCACAGCCTTGGCAGCAGCGACGTGATAGCAGCAGTCGTGTCCGCTTGACTGGTTCACGGTGGTGGGCTTTGCGGTGGTCATGTGGTTCTCCTTCGTCGGATGGGTTCGGGGTCAGCGGTCCGGGTTAGACGTCCACCCGAACAGGCAGACCCGCCGCCCCAGTCACGTACGTTCGGCCGGCGTTCTTCGCCAGCTTGCGTTCCACCTCGGCTTGCAGGTCGACGCCGTTCATCTCGGCCAGCGACACCAGGAACAGGGCGACGTCGGCCAACTCCTCACCGAGATCAGGGCGGCCTTTACGCCACGCATCGAACGCCTCGGCCACCTCGGCGGACAGGTAGCAGAACTCCAGCGGCACGTCGCTGGTGTTGAAACCCTTGGTGAGCTTGTTGGCCCAGGCTGCGGACTGGATGGTACGGATCGTGCTCACGCGGGCAGCTTCACGACGATGTCGACAGGCTGATCCCCGTACAGGTAGATCTCGGTGCCGTTGTCGTCGATCGGGGTCCACTCTCGGGGCTTGACCGTCATGGAGTCGCCTTCTTGTGCAGCGCCCGGGTTGCAATCGAAGCAGTGCTCGGCGTCGTGCGGGGTCGGCTCGTTGGTGGTCATGTCGTTCTCCTTCGTCAGATGGGGTTGAGGTCAGCGCAGATGCGGCATAGTCCGGTCGACCAGCTCAGTAGCGGTCTCCACCGTGAATCCGGCGTCGGGCGCCTCCACCAGGGCGATGATGAACCGGTCACGTCGGTTACCGGTGCACAGGACAAGCTGGTGCTTGCGGCCAGGTGCCACACCACAGTGCGAGCACCGGCCCAACGCTGGGACACGTTTCGCGCCGTCCGTGTCGCCGGTGAGTTCGGCAATCCGGTCGATGGTGCGAGTGATCAGATCGGTCATGGCGGTTCCTTCCGGTGGTGGGATGAAGGTCAGGCGTGGCAGGTCAGGCGCCGTCGATGTTGCTGCGGTGGGCTGCGATCCAGCCCTCAGGATCGGACAGCGGGCCGGCCAGGTTGCCGGCCGGGTCGACCATGTAGCGGCCCGGCTTCTGCCCCCACGGCCACGAGCCAGTTTGCTGCCGGGTGGCACGCGAAACCTCGAGAGCGGCCCAGCGCTGTTCGATACACCTCCACTCCCGGTCAACGGCCCGCGAAGCTCGGAAGATCTCTCCAAGCGCCCAGACCAAGCCGACCGGCAGTGACAGCGCGAACCAAGAAGACCAGCCGGGGATGGCCGCAATGACTCCGGCGACGAGGACAGTCGCGCCAATCGAACGGAAGATCACGTCCCTGCCCCGTGGGATGAGGTTGCTGTCGATCATGGTCACTCTCTTTCAAGGTCAAGGCGCAGCGGGGTCAGCGGAAGGTGAAGTCGCCGGCGTCGTTCCAGTACAGGGCGCCGTCGGTGTGGTCGTCGTCATGCTCGTCCTCGAGGACACAGTCGTAGCCGACCCACTGCCCGTCACGGCCGCGCTGGGCGATGCTGTCTTCGCAGCGCAGATCCGGGTAGCAGCGGGGATCGGTAACCGCGAACACGGTCGGGTTTTCGCCGGGCTGAGTCCGCCTCTCCTTTGCCCGATCCAGTGATGCCTTCAGCGCCGCCATCAGGTCGATTGCCGATTGCGGTACCGGGTCGGCCGCGGTCGGTTCCTCGGTGGTGGTCATGCCGTTCCTTTCTCGTACGTCTTCGGGTCGCAGGCCGCCCTCGACGCTTCTTCCGCGCCCGGGTTCGCGTCGTAGTAGCGGCGCCACGAAGCGGCCTGCTCAGCGTCCGCGAGCAAGTCGTTCGGCTGCGGCTGGTCGTCGAGGAATCGGATCTGGCAGCGCAGGGTGCACGGCGTCCCGTACGGACACTGACCGGAACCGTCACCGAACAGCGAGCTGGGATGGCAGGCGGTGGTCGGGTCGAACGGCTCGGGTTGAGGGTCGGTGGTCACAGCACACCGTCCGGGCATTCGCAGCCGTCAGAACCGGCGATCAGGCAGATGCCCGGATAGCCGCCACCAAGATCAGGGGACCAGGACTTACAGGCCAGCGGCGCGGACAGCACGTAGTTCAGGTCACGGTTCCCGCAGCCGACGCACGGATCATCCGCTCCACCACCGACCGTGTACCGGGCGCAGACGGCGCAGTGCCATACCGGTTGCCCGCGGTGGGTTTCCTGTACGTGGTAGCTGCGCTCGTCGGCGGGACGATTGACGAAGTGCAGCTCGCGACCGCGGCTGATCGGGTCGAAGGCGATGCTGCACGCGCCTTCGCGGTAGGCGTTCAGTTCGGCGTGCTCTTCTTCGGTGAACGGGCGGGCGTGGCCGAACACGGCGTTGGTCATCGCGGGTTCCTTCCGGTTGGTGGGTGGGACAAGGTCAAATCGAGGGTCAGGACGCCGCCGTGGTGTTCTCGGCGTCAAGCGCAGCAACACGACGCTCCTTGTCGGCGTGGTTCCACGGGCAGTCAGGCTGGCTGCACGCGCAGGCGTCAGGCAGATCACGCGCCCAGCCCGGCTCGAACACGGGAAGCCTGTCCCGTTCGATGCCGAGGTCGTCACACAGGATTTCCAACGCGAGGTTCGCGCCGGTCATGTAGCTGCCGTTGCGCAGGGCGTTGTCGATGGCGCTGAGCAGGATGGGCGCGCGGTCGGCGGTCATGGGTTCTCCTTGAAGGTCAAAGCTGGAACGGGAACACGTCAGCATCGAGCGGTCGGGCATCGTGCTCGGCGGTGAACCAGCGGGCGTCTTCCTCGCTGTCGGGATAGAACACCTCGCCGTGGTCGTTGCACATGGCGTGGGGCTGCTGAGCTGCCGCTTCCAGTGACTCGACCCGAGACAGGTCAGCCATGCCGTACCGCCTCCTCCGGGAACGGCACCGAACGGAGCTGCCGGGCGAACACCGCGACCTCCTCCGGGCTGCCGGCTAGGGCGCACGGGCACTGGCAGACGTCCGTGCTGTCACAGTCGGGACCGCGGTCCTCGCAGCGGCGTTGGGAGCACGGGGCGCAGAGCTTCAAGGGCGGGTAGGTCATAGCTCTCCTTCGTAGGCGCTGATGTCGGGCGGGTTGCGGAACGGCTTGTGCCTGGCGGCGACAGCACCAGAGAACGGCTGGCGGTACTCGGCAGGGTCAGCGGGCGGCCGGTTCCGGGAGCGAGCCTTTGCAGTCGCTGCACACGCCGTACTCGTACAGCAGCACCCCGGCCTGAGTAAGCCCCGGCCAGACACCGTCGTCGTTCTCCGGCCCGGTGCACTCGTGCCCACACCCGTCACAGGTGCGCTCCTCAAGGGAGCCAGGACGGCACTTCAGCAGGTGGGTGCACTGAAGGCAGACGATCAGGCCCGGCTTCCAGGCGGCGGCGTTGATCGGCTGAGGGTGGTCGGGGCTGGGGCTGTGCCGGCAGGTGTCGGCCTTGCCGGTGTACCAGCCCATGAGGGCGTCGAGGGCGCCCAGCCGGATCCACTCCGGGATGTCACGGGTGCGCATCCAGCCGGACCGGGCGGGGTCGGCTCCGATCGCATCGGCGGCCAGGTCACGGATGGCGCCGGTGTGCTGCCCGGCTGCGGCGTACTGGTCGGCGAGGGATTGGGGGATCCACGCTTCGAGTTCGGCGGCGATCTCCGGGAAGCGGGGGTCGGTGAGTAGGGCGTCGAGGGCGAGTGTCGGGTTCATGCGAGCTCCAAAGTCAACGGCGCATCGAGGGACGAGGGTTTGCCACCCTGATTGCCACCCTCAAGCCGAGTGGTGGCAATCAGGCCAGGGTGGTCTTTACGCAGGTGGGAGGCTGTTCGGTTGAACTTGCGGAGATCCATTGCCACCCTCTGCCACCCTGTTTCGCCATTGCGCTCCGTACTTTTCCGTGTGCGCACATGAGCTTCTAATGGGCAATGAGGGTGGCAATGGTGGCAATACGCTGTCTGAGCTGCCGAAACACGCTGCCACCCTAGGGTGGCAATGGGGCATATCGGGGTGGCAATCGCCCGGGAGGGTGGCAATTCCGTCCGCGGTCACCAGCCACCGCCACCGATCAGCCACTGATTGCCTGGCGTGTCCGCGACAGGTTCCCCGTCCGCGTTCTCGTCGTCGAGCGCCGTCCGGAGTCGCAGGTTGAAGAACCACGTCGTGCGGACACCCCTGACCATCTGGCGTTTCGTAACCACCTTCGGGTTGCTGCCGCGGACCGCCGACCGCAGTTGTGCCGAAAGCATGTCCTCGGACGCCATCAGCTCCGGGCGGCCCGTGTGTCGGCACCATTCCTGCCACGCCACGAACAGGTCACCCAGGCTGACCTTCGCGTCCGCCTCGATCACACACTTGTCTTCGATGAACGCCTTTGCCGGTGAGGCGGTGCGCTGCACATGCTCGTCCACTCTCGCCGACGACTTGGGCACCGTGAAGCGGCCGTTCCGGTTGAGCCGGGCCAGCCCTTCCAGCGCCCAGTTGAGGATGCCGGGCAGTTCCGACAGGAGTTCACCGGTCAGTCCGGGATTCTCGCGGCCGAAGAACGACTGCTGGAAGTCGACGTGAATCATCCGTGATGCCATGGCGCCGGATGCGTCGGTGAACCGAGGCTCGTCGTTACTCATGAGCAGGAACCGGACTCCGAGGCGCCCCTCCCACGCTTTCTGGTTTTTGCGGTGCACGGTGCCGTGGTCGTCGCCGGAAATGCCGAGCAGGATGGGCACGGCGTCGGTGGCGCTCTTGCTGTTCCAGCGGACGTCGCCCATGACGGCGAGGCGTTTGCCGATGAGTGGCTCTTTGCCGAACGTTCCAGCAAGGTCACCGAGCTGCGGTCCCGTGACGAAGTTGGCACCGACCAGGCCCACGAGCACGCGGGCGATGGTGCCCTTGCCGCAGCGCTTATCGCCGATGAACGACGCGATCTTGTGCAGGTCGGTGCGACCCGAGACGACGTAACCGAACCACTCCTGAATGAACAGGACGGCGTCTTGCTCGTCTTCGCCGGGAAGAACTTCACTGAGGAAGAGCAGCCACCTTGGGCACACGGCCTGCGCGTCGTAGGCGAAGGGCAGTGCGAACAGGTTGAACCTGGCCGGCGTGTGAATGCCCAGCCGGTCCTGACCGATGGTCAGGACACCGTTGGCGCAGGCAATCGCGTTGGGTTCGTCTTCGGCTTCGAGGCTGTGGTCGCGCTGGATGACTCCGCGGCCGAGGGCGTGGATCAGGTTGCGCACCTTGACGGTGGTCGGCGACCAGCGCTCAGCGATCGGCTTGCCCTTCCGGTCCACGCCCTGGTACAGGGCGTCCTCGGTGGCCGTGTACGCCCATTGCTCGATGGTGGGTTCCGGCAGGATCGCCCAGTGCGTCTTGGCCCATTGGTAGAAGTCGCCCCGCCACCAGGTCCAGATCGGTAGTCCCTGAACATGCGTGATGGCGGACTTCACCAGCTCGCGCGCAACCGCCATGGGGTCAGTCGGCGGGGGCAGCAGGACCGGTGTCTCGTTGTCGAGTGGCCAGTCTTCGCGCTCAATCGGCGCCCTTGCCCGCTCCGGGGATTCGATGCTGGTCACGCGGCCACCTGAAGGTCACCAGGCTCGGCCCATTCGACCGGGCCTCCTCGGTAGTCACCGGGCCGGGACAGGCGAGCAGTAGCGTCTGCCTTCTCGCGCTCGACGGCCTGCTCGTACCATCGGCCCGCGACCTTGATCGGTCCTGGTGGCCAAGCGCCGTTTTCCTCGTCGACCCGCGCCTCGTAGCCCCAGCGGTAGGCGACAGACATGAGCCACGCCAGCTGGGCGCGGTCGAACATGTCTCGACCGCGCAGTGCCTCGGCAACGTGGTTGAGTTGGGTTGACTCAACCGGTTGATCACATGGCACGGCCGTTCGAGCGGTAACCTCCGCCATAAGTCGTTCCGTTCGTCGTGTGTGTGAGATACCCGTGATGTAGCTGGGATGACCCAGGCCCTGGGCCGGCGCTCCAACGCCGTCCTGGGGCCGATTTGTTAGTCAGTCAGATGCGGCTGGTGGCGTATCTGGTCGCTTCGGCAGCTTCGCGCCGGGTTGGCGCGTCATCCAGCGCATGTAGTCGAGGATCAGTGCGGTTCGGTTGGTGCCTTGCTGCGTGGCGACCGCGCCGAACGCCTCCCAAAGTTCTTTCGTGACTCGGATGGGACGCGTTGGCGTTTCGTTGGTCTTCTTGGTGCTCTCAGCCGGTGTGGTGGTCATCTTCACCTCCTCTCGATCTCGCTTGTCGTAGCTACAGTACCGCATTCACTGTAGTTGCGGCGATAGCTACAGGCCGTGCGTAATCCGGCAGAGTGAACAGCTTGCCTGTAGTTGCGACTGTAGCTACAGTTGGAGCTACGCAGGACAGCAAGAAGGCCCCGCCCGCAGCGTCAACTGCGAAACGGGGCCAAGGCAACAGGGTGCGTCAACACCCCACCGCCAACCGACCGACACCTGAGCAACCAGGAGCCGACCAGTGACTAAGCAGCTTACGGCCATCGACGACGTGATCCGCTACCAGATCGGGAACATCATCATCGCCCTGCAGTGGGTCGCCTACGGCGCCTACACCGTCGTCACCACCCGCTGCGGCGTCGACCGCATCGAAGACAACTGCGGCAGCTACCCCACCGAGGTAGAGGCCCGCGCCGTCGCCCGTGGGTACGCCGAGATGTACAAGGCCGAACACGACGCCCAGCTGGCCGAGGCGCTTGCCGACCCGCGCACTATCGCCGCGGAGCCGACCATCGCGCGGCTTCAGGCCACGACGCCGGCCGACGGCGCGGAGCTGGACATGCGGGTCGGCATCACCGCCAACATGGACGCTGTGAACGCCGAGCTCCGGGCCGAGGTGCAGGCGGACACCGCAACCGCGCAGGCCGCCACCGCCGACCCGGCCGAATCCTGGGCCGCGTTCCGGCAGGGGGTGAGCCGCACCGCATCCCCCCGCACCGACCTCATGCAGCGCCTCCTGGACAACGCCGTCAACGGCTACATCCCGCGCGGTGGGCAGCCCGGCCAGGCCAACACCCGGCAGCTGATCGGCTTGAAAGCGCGCGGCCTGGTCGTTCTGGATTACCGCAAGGTCGGCAACCGGCGTGAGATCGCCGGCGCGTGGACCACGAGTGTTGGGGCTGCCGCGTGACCGCCCGGCTGATCGACCTGCTGTGCGGCCGACACCGGAGCTTCATCCTCGACACCCGGCTGTGGCCCGCCGACTGCCCCATCAACGGCACGTTCGGCGCGTACCTCGACTGCCGCGACTGCGACAACGCCCGGATTCCGGGCCACCTGTTCGACGACGCCGAGAAGGCGGCCGTGCACGAGGCTGGGCACGCGGTGATGTACGTGGCCGCTGGCGCCGACGTTGAGTACGCAGTCCTCAATCCCGGCCAGCGCGACAGCGGCCAGGTCCGGTTCAGTGGCTCGCTGAGCAGGGATGAATTCCTCACTGGGACGTGGGGTGGTGTCGCCGCCACACTGCACTGGGCGGATCGGATGCTAATGCTCGACGACGCGGCCGTTGTTGACCTGGTTGTCTGCGGCTACGGAGACCTGCAGTTCGCGCTTGACCACGTGTCGGACTTCGGCGGGCGTGACGCCGATCGGGCGTACGAGCAGGTCGGCCGCCATTGGGATGCGGTCGAGTGTGTTGCCGATGCGCTGCTTGCTGCTGGCCGGTTGTCTGGTAGCGAGATCGCGGGACTCGCCGGGATCGGGGTGCCCGCATGAGCACCTACCCCCGCTGGGTCTGGGCCGACGGCGAGCCGTTCACTCCCGGCCTGCGCGCCGAGCTCTCCTACGACCAGTTCGTCGACTACGTCCGCTGCGACGGTGTGTGGCGGCAGAAGACCCGGCCGATGACCGACAAGGAATCGGTCACCCCGGAACGGCACTTGATCGGGAACTGGCGTGACGGCTACTCCGACCGGCCCGTCGTGGACGCCGAGCTCGCCGGGTGGCTGGAGACCACCTACGCCGGTTTGCCGGCGTACCGCAGCTAGACCTTCCCCTTGGTGGCCCGGTCAACCCGAGACCGGGCCACCACCGCCCAACCGAACGGAGTACGCAGATGACCTACATCCCCGAGCCCGCCATGCTGGCCGTCGAGCAGATGGTCCGCGACCTGATCACCGAAAACCCCGAGCTGCCGATCCGCGCCCAGTTCTACCGCGGTCGGAACCGCAACATGTCACACCCGCTGGCGGACCCGACCCTCCGCGACTACGCGGCGACGCCGGCCGCTGGCGCCGAATGGTTCGTCCTCCTCGTCCCGACGGTCTTCGACATCATCGTTCAGGCTGCCGGGCGCATGTTCCTCGGCGTGAACGACACCGTCGGTTCGGGGATCTCGGTGGCGCTGCCGCAGACCAGCCCCGGCGTGGTCGACATCGAAGCCCTGTCCGGTTCGGAGCTGCATGTCGAGCTGCTGGCGGCGATCCGCGAGAAGGCTGCCGTGGTCGACCAGATGCGCGCCGCAGTCGGCTCCTGATCTTTCCTCCCTGGTGGCCCGGCTCTTTGCCGAGGCCGGGCCACCCCAACCCTGATCGGAGCACCCCATGATTCAGATCCTGCACGACCCCGCCAACGGCCCCCTCTCCGGCGTTATCACCTGGCGCAGCGAAACCCCCACCGTCGTGGACTTCCTGTCCGTGCCCGGCCAGCGGTGTGGGCGCTGCAATCGGCCGCTCGCCCGGCATGTGTGGCAGCTCGTCGACACGCACCCCGCCGATGAATCGCTGGTGATGCAGCGCGGTGTTGTGGACTGCGGCGAGCTTGACCCGCGCGGCTGAACACGGATGACCGGCCCGGCCCGAACTGACCACACTGACCTGAACCGAGGAGCAGCAATGGCCCGCTACACCGCCTGGAAGACCGTCATCGACGGTGCCGAGAAGAAGCACCGCTCGGAGAACGCCACCTACAAGTGGCTGAACGAGCAGGCCCCCGAACTCGCGGACGGGACCGCGGTAGGCGTGTTCGTGCAGGAGCAGCACGCCGGGGACCGGTGGTACACGTTCGAAAACCATGTGATCCGCGATGGCCGAATCCACGAACGATGACCGGCCCGGCGAAGCACAAACTGAGCGACGAGACGAAGGAGACACTGTGGGGCGCGAGATCAAGCGAGTGCCGGTCGGATTCGACCAGCCGCTGTACGAGGTATGGCCGGGCTACCTGCGACCCGACGAGCTCGACGAGGTCAGCTGCGAGGCCTGCGAAGGCACAGGCTATTCGGCGCACGCCCGCCACCTGAAGGACCTCTGGTACGGTCACCTCCCGTTCGACCCGGACTCGACAGGGTCGACGCCTTTCACCATCGACACCCCGGCCATCCGCGAGCGCGCCGAACGCAACATCGAACACTCGCCGCAGTACTACGGACGCGGTGAAGACGCGATCGTCCGCGAGGCGAACCGCCTGGCCGCCCTGTTCAACAGCCAGTGGTCTCATCACCTGCATCAGGACGACGTGGACGCGTTGGTCGCCGACGGGCGGCTGCACGACTTTACGCACACCTGGGTCAAGGGTGACGGCTGGAAGCCGATCGAGCCGACGCCGACGGTCACCGCGGAGCAGGTCAACGCGTGGTCGCTTGGTGGCCTCGCCCACGATTCGATCAACTGCATGATCGTGGTGCGTGCCCGTTGTGAACGCGAAGGGCAGCCCGAGACGTGTGCGACCTGCGACGGTCACGGCCCGTTCGAGGCGTACCCGGGTCAGCGCGCCGAGGCTGAGGCATGGCAGCAGACCGGACCCCCGACCGGCGACGGCTGGCAGCTGTGGGAAACCACCTCTGAAGGTTCGCCGGTCTCACCCGTGTTCGGCACGGCCGAGGAGCTGGCGACGTGGATCAGCAACCCGGACCGGACCGACCGGTACGCGAAGGACGGGATGCCGTACCCGGCGGCGATGCAGTTCGTGCAGGCCGGGTGGGCGCCTACGTTCGTCGGTTCCACCTCGACTGGACTTGTCTCCGGTGCTGAGTTCGTCGGCATGCAGGACGAGCCAGCTTCCTGACCTTCCCCGCCTGCTGGGTGGTTCCCGCCGCCCAGCCCACCACTGAGGAGAACCCGCTATGACGACCCGTTGCCTCGACAAGGCCTCTGCGTTCGGCATCCACGATGACACCGGCGACGTGCCGCGCAAGGTGTTCGCCGAGACCGCCGAGCTACTAGACGCGTACATGTCCGCGCACGATCGTCACTACCCGCCGTCCGCGCCGGACTGCGGCATGGACGTCCGTCGTGCGGGCGTCGGGCTGCCGGGCCACTGCTCGGTGTGCGCGATCATCGGCCACGTTAAGGCTCACCCGGAACGTGGTTGCGACGACGTGCACTGCGACTACGACCACCCGGAGGTGAGCGCGTGATGAGCCGCCTCAAGACCTACACCCTGGGCATCAACGGCATGCCCCGCCGGGAGGTGATCGAAGCCCTCGGCCTGCCCAACTGGATCCGCCAGGTGCAGATCATCGCCGCTGAACGCACCAAGACGGCAGCCCACGCGCTCCTCGAAAGCCGACGGCTGTTCGTGTCGCCCCGTGACTCCGAGTTCCGTGTAGACGACTCCCGCATCCCTGGCGTCTTGGGCGCAGCGGGCCTGTGCGACGAGCCCAACGTGTATGCCCTGCCGATGGACGTTGGGGACCTCGTACCTGTCGTTCGGGTCCTGGTCGGCGGCACGCCGGAGTTCGTGGGCGTGCTTCGCCGTATCGACGGTGCGCTGGTGTTCTCCCGCGAGCAGATGCCGGAGGTGTCCGCATGAGCCACCTCGACGAGCCGGCCGACGGCGGCTATGTAGCCGTCCGTCCGGCTACCAGCTCACCGGCCATCTATCGACGACTGGACGGACGCGCGCTTGATCTCGGCCACGGGGCTGCGCACTGGTTCTGCCGAAGTAACCCAGAAAGGCCGCCGCTCACCTGGCGAGAGCTGACCGAGCTGGGCGATCTCGCTCACGTCGAGTTCGTCGACCGGAGCGGGGTGAACGCATGAGCGACATGGGTCACGAAGACATCAGGCAGGCGCTGCATGAGGTCGCCGAGGAGATGAAGGCGCGGGGCGGTGGGGCAGGTTGGACGCCGTCGGAGGAAAGACCGCCGATCTTCGTTGTCGACGAGGCGCACGACTACAGCCAGGATGCAGAAACCTTGGCTGCGGTAAAGCGGCTGACCCAGGAAGGGAAGACGGCATGACCGACATCAAGGCCGCCGAACTGAGCGCCAAGCCGAAGGTCTACCTGTTCGCCAACGGCACTTTCGGAACGGAAGACCTGCAGATGGTTGCCCTCGCTGACGACGGCGAGGTGCTCGCATCGCACATCTGCTCCTCCAAGGCCTGGGGCCGTCACGACCTGCACGACGCCCCCTTCCGGCATGCCGAATACGTCCGCAAGTACGGGACTTGGGGTGACGGCGGTCGGTATGAGCTCGTCGAATGCGACGGCTCCGAGGTGCCGGCTGAGGTGTTCGAACGGAACCGGCTCCTCGAGTCAGAGGTGCGGCGGTGACCCAGACCACCCTCCGTCCGCTACTAGACTCGCCCGGACGCACACGCACGCTGGGGGCACACATGCAGGTACTGGACGTGATCGAGACGCTGCTCAGGGCAGCGAAGCACCCGGATATCGCCGGGATCGAACGGTACGGGCCAGGTCAGGGACCGTGGGGGCCGACCGTCAACACCTCGAAGGTCTCGAAGATCACCGGCGTGTACGCGAAGCATCAGTCCACCGCCACCGCCAGCCTGTGGGAAGCCGTGTGGCCCGGCGAACAGCCCCTCGACACCATCCCCACGATGCCGACGCCGAAGCAGAACCGGGCGCCCAGGCTGCTGCTGTTCGTCGCGCAGCTGCTCGAGGTCGCGCAGCCTGCCCAGTTCAAGGCGTGGCGGCTCGTGTCGCTGCCTGACCTAGGGAGCCCGAAGGTGCAGGACGGCCTACCGTTCGGCCTGTCGATCGTCACCATCGAAGACAAGCGTGTCCTGCTCAGGGCCACCGCGACCGGCCCGACCATGGGTTTCGAGCCCGAGACTGAACCGTTCCCCGACTACGTCATCCCGCAGGAGGTGAAAACGTGCCTGAATGGAAGCAGTACCACGAAGACGGACCCCTCCCCAAAGCCCGATGCAGTGAGTGCCGGGCGATCGTGACCGCAGAGGTGGGCGATCCGTGCCCACCTCACCAGCCTGCCGGCGATAGGGCGACCTGCCCCGGAGCGTTGCAGCCGACGATTTCCGTGAATGAGGAGTGAAGAGGCCCCGGTCCCAGCGACCGGGGCTTTCGCATGTCGGCCGAATGGGCGGATTGAACCTACCCGGTTGACGCCCTGAAGGCTGGCTGAACGGCCCACCCGACGGAGAAGCGTGACATCCTCTCGGGTGTTCGGCCGACCACGTTCGGGCACCACGGCGATTCTCGATCTGTTCACCCGATCCGGAACGCCAACGGCCCGCTTAGCGTCGATCGCAGCCATCGACCAAACGGGAGGTCACCGTGGATGTACTGGAAACCCTCGACGAAGAGATCCGCCGGAACCGTGCCGCCGCCGACCACTACCAGGCGCCGGCGAAAGTCCAGTCGATCCAGCGCCGCGACGTCCAGCTGTCCCGCCATCAGGACCCGACCACATGGGTGACGGGTACCTTGCAGCGGCTGTTCGTGCAGGTCGCCGAAGACCACGCCGGATGTGCGAGCCTCGACTGCCGCACGTGCGCCTCGTTGAGAGAGGGCCTGACGGTGTCGCTGACCGCCCTGCAGTGGATGCGCGGCGTCGAGGTTGCGGCGACCTGTAGGACGGCTTAGCGCCCTGTAGGACGTCGTACAGGTGCTACAGCCGCCTCGACCAGGTCGGCCATGCTCACGCCCTCTTTGGCGAGCAGGTGCTCCACCGCGGCGATACCCGTCCACGCGTGCCACTGTTTGCCGTCCTTCAGGATGCGGTAGCCGACCCGGGCGCCCCGCTGGGCGACCTCGACCCTCCAGCGGCCGTCCGAGGTCTCAAGCGCCATCCTGACCTTCACTATTCGAACGTAGCCGCAGGTCAGGCGGTCGGGGAGTTGCTCAGTGAATGCCACTCGTGTCGTTCGGACAAAACTAAGCCCCGCGCCGGGGTCCGGGCGGGGCTGTCGTTGAAGGGGCTCAGTTCACTGCCCGGACCCAGTGCCGACCCGCAGCACCTGGGCGTCCCGGTCCAGGTCGCTCTGAACCTCGCTGTCCCACCACAGGTCATCACTGCAGGTCTTGTACCACTCGCCGGTGTCATCCTTCTCGGTCTTGATGAACACCTCCGTAGCCGTTGCGACGATGCTGCCGACCGGCAGGGCCACTACCCGAAGCGCGGTCACCGGGATACCAGCTTCTCGAACTCGGCGACCGCGTCCAGGTCCAGCCCGACCACCTTGCCGCCGTCGTCGAGCAGCATGTCCATGCCGCGGTCGGACATGACCGTCGTCTCTGAGTGCCAGCGCACCCGGGAGCCGGCCATCTCATGATCGGGGTAGGCGATGTAGTCACTGCCCTCGTGCCGCACGACAGTGCCGTCGGGCAGCTCGCGGGCGCACGTCACGTTCGTCCAGTCGTCGCTCACAGCGTCTCCTCGTCTTCGCCGGCCGCGACCAGGTAGGAGGCGGCCAGCCCGTACAGGGCTACTTCACGGGCGTCCTCCGTCGGAAAGCCCGCATCCTCAAGCAGATGGATTACGGCATTCAAGTGGAGCAGGCCGATCTGGGACTTCGCCCACTCAAGGCGGTCACGGGTCGACAACGGCTGACTGAACAGGGTGGCGGTCATGACTCTGCCTCGTGCTCGAGGATGGCGGCCAGGGCTTTCTCTGTCAGTTGCCACACCGAGTGTTCGTACAGATCCGGCAGCCGGATCCAGCCCTGCTCGGCCAGCACGCGCCACCAATGCACACCATTGCCTGCTGCGGCCGATGGTGTCCGGTCAGGACTTGTCTCGATCTCCGTTGGCGGCACGGCGGCGCCCGTCGAAACGTCGAAACGGGCAACCGTCACCCATAGGTTGAGGTGGCCGTCTCGGATATCGCGGAGCACGCGATACAGGTCGACGGTCACCGCTGCGACTCCTGCTCGGCGCGGGCAAGCCATTCTTCGCCCTCCGTGGACAGCCGCCAGTAGTCGTCGGCCCGCTTGAAAGCAGGCGTGTAGTGCAGATACGCCAGGCGGGCATCGACCAACTCCCGCAATGCCGGATCGGTCAGCTCGGCCGGACCGCGGTGGCCAGCCGTCCATGTCCCGGTCGCTACGCGCTTGGCTGCGGCGATCAGCTCAGGTGTCGGTTCGAGGTCGTTCACCACTGCACCCCGTTCTCCTTGTTGTAACGGCGCCCGGCCTCAGTGAACTGGCAGCCCACCTGCACCGCCGAGCCGTAGATGTTGCGCCCGATCCGCAGCACAGCCCGACCGCACGAGGAGCACGTCAGCCGATCGCACGTATGCGGGTCGGTTCGGTCGCAGCCATCCGGCACCGTGCGATGCCCGAACACGTCCTCGGCCAGACGGCGTGGCTCATCAGCCCACGCCTGGTCGTCTTGCAGCAGCTCGATCGGCTGCCGGTCACCAACAGGCATGTCAGTCCACCTCCGGCCGGCTGCCGGTCAGCCGCTCGATCGCGTCCAAGATCTCCGTGCGGAAGCCGATCAGGGCAGGGTCGGCGAGCATCGCGTACAGCCTGGCCGGGTCCTGCGACTCCGGAAGTGGCGCGGCGGGCCGAGGAAGAGCAAGGGCGGTCATCGAGTGGCCGCCGCGGTCTCGTGCTCCTCCGCCGGATGCGGGCAACGATCGCAGCCTTCCGGGTCGAACTTGTCCGGAACGACCGCGTGTGGCTTGTCCTTACAGTCATTGCAGAGCAGCGTCTTCTCGTCAGTCCACCAGTCGGCGCTGTTAACGGCGTCGTCGATGGCTTCACGGTCGCTGGGCCAGTGGGGCGTGTAGTCGTGCTCGTACTCGGTGCCGCAGTCATCGCATTCGGCGATGAAGCAGGTGATCTGCTTGGCTCCCATGGCTACTCCTTGTCCAGGTTGAACTCGGCGTCGAGCAGCTCAGCGAGACGGCCGGCGCCCATCCGCTTGTCCGGGTTGGTGCGGTCTACGAACGCGATCACGTCCACCACCTCGAGGTCGCTGTAGAAGACGCACAGCCGGCTGGCGAGCGTCGCGCCTAGGAAGGTCGAGGTCATCCGGTTGTCGCCGTCGACCTCACGGATCATGTCGGCGATGTCATTCACGGTGCGGTTCATCGGCGCTCCCCGGCGAACCACTCACGCACAGCCGGGTGGGCGTTCTCGCCCGGGTCGTACTCGGAGTTCAGGGCATCGACGATGGCGCCATGCAAGGTCTCCTGAACGTCGCTCGCGCCGCCCTCGCCCTCCATTGCCTTCCAGAGCACGAACTTCGCGTGCAGCGTGCGGAGGTCATCGGCGGTGAAACTCGGACCGCAGTGCGGCTACGAGTGAGGTGTAAGACGGTCGGTAGGTCACAGTTCCTCCAGGTCGTTGATGTCGGTCAGGGGTTCGAGTAGGTCGTGCACGATCAGCCGGCCGCCACGGTCGGCGATCTCACCGCGGGCCACCAGCTCTTCGATCGCGTCGTGAAGATGCGGCGAGTTGGCGAGCACGTGGAACCGGTCGGCCAGTTCCGGGCGGGTGTGCACTCCGGCCTGGATCAGCTTCAGGACCGCGTCCGAGGAGATGTCGTACCAGCTCACTGATACAGCGCCGGGTCGAGACGGTGCAGCACTCTGTGGGCTTCCTGCCCGTCGATCCACAACACCTCGAGGCTGCCGATCGCGGCGCCCAGCAGATCGTCGTAGTCGGAGTACTTCGGGTTGAGTGGCACGGTGAGCGTGTGTCGGGGCTGCCCCTCGTCCATCAGCGCCAACCGCTTGTAAAGGCCTTCGCGTTCGCCGACGACCTGCCAGTTGTTGGCGAGCATCGCCTCGACGAGCTGGGCGCCGGTCACGTTGTGGATGCTCATGCCGGGCCCTGCGTTCCGTCTTCGCGGACCAGCAGCGACGTCTCCACCCCGTGCGTAAACCCGCCGTCGTCCCAGCGCACCGTCACCAGCCAGTACGGGTCAGCGACATGCCCGAACCGGTTGCAGTTCACCACCGTGCCCATGCGGGCGGGTTCGCTGCGGCGGCAGACACGTTCGTTGGGCTGCGGCTCCCACGCGCGCGCCGGCGCCAGGTCGTCGGCACTCACGCCGCCACCCGGACTTTCACCCGCGCCCGGCCCTTGCGGGTCGGCTTGTACTGGCCGTCCACCGCCAGCGCCAGGGCGTCGTCGACCAGGGCGTTCAGCTGCACCAGCAGCCACGCCGACGTTGCCGGAACGTTCAGCGACTCGGCCAGCTGGGCTCGGGTACGGTCACCGGCCACCAACGCGGCCAGGACGTCCTCGCGGGTCACGACGCCACCTCACTCAAGTCGATGTTGTTCGACACGACGGCCTGAGCCGCGCAGAAATAGTCGTGGATCTCCTTAGGTGACAGCTCAGGAAATCGCTCCCGGAACTTCTCAGTGAGGCGGCCAGCTACGCCGTCCTCGTTGAGGATCTCGACAGCGGCGAGGAGCCGGTCGAAGTTCAGGTGATATCTGGACGTGGGGGTGTAGATGCGGACGGCAGCGAAGTAGCGCTGCACTCCAACTGACATCGGGGTCTCCGTTCGGGGTTAGCGGTTCAGCAGGTCAGCGGCGATTGAGCCGTCGGGCATGGTGACCAGCGGCGCCCACTCGGCGGCCTGAGCCAGCGCACCCTGCTCGTCGAACTCGATGGCGTCCTGGATCGTCGGCGACCACAGGCCGTCCGGGGTGAGGAAGAAACCGCTGTGGTTGAGCACCCATCGGCCGGAGTTCGAACGCTGCTGCACACGGATGGCCAGGTGCCGCCAGTCGCGGTGGTCGTCGGGCAGGGCGCAGACGGCGTGCTCGGTGACCATCAGACGTCCTCAGCGGTGTTGCACGGCACCCAGAAGCACTCCGACGTCGAGTGACCCTGCCGACCGCCACGCGTGTCCGAACAGGTCTCGCAGTTCGGGTTGCGCTGCTGGCCGTCCCGCGCAATCGCCGCCGCCGTGTAGTAGGCGTTCACGACACAGTCGTTGCTCTTGCGTGCACAGATGTCGAGTTCGTCTGCGTAGCGGTAGGCCGCAGCACGGCGCTTGTTTGCGAACGCGGTCAGCTCGGCGGCAACTTGCTCACGAATGGCTTGCTCGGCGGTCATCGCTCGACCGCCTCTCGGATGACCACGGTCTGACCCGCGAAGAACTCCTCGAAGTAGCCATTGGTGAACCGGAACCGGAGGATCCCGTCGCCGCCGATCGAGGACACGACAGTCCACACCACGTCCGGGCCATCGGCGTCGCGAGCGTCGAACAGCCACTCAACGGCGTCGTCGGCTTTGTTGGTGAATGCCAGGTGGTCGCCCACGCGGGTATCGGCTGCGCGTAGGGCTCGCGGCTTGGTAAAGCGGGTGTCGTATCGCATTGGATCTCCTGATCAAAAGTGGCCTGCCACTAACGGACAGTCTCTCAGTCCTGCTAGAAGGTGGCAAGCCGCCTATGGAATGATTCGGCCGTGAGTAGCCAGCACCGGCACACCAACCGGAACTACCGACCCGCCGACGACGAGTACGAACCGGCGAAGGACGAGTTCGAGAAGGCTGGCTACAACGTCAACGTGGCAATCCGAGCGTTCTTCCGATGGATCGTCGACGACCCGCGCCGGCTCCGACAGCTCTCCCCGTTCATGAAGGCCGTCGACGACGAGACGCCACGAGGGCGCCCCAAGAAGAAGGCCCCGCCAGCCGGAAGCTGAACGGGGCCGAATCCTCAATGCCGCTGGTCGACCTGCATCAGCGGTGCCGGCGTCGGGCGTCCGTGGTGTGCACATCCTCGTGCCGGACTTCCCCGCCGTCCGTGTAGATAGTGATCCCGCGCCCACCGCGATGCGGGGCGTAGGACACGTTCTCGTACCTGCTGTGGCGGCCGTCGTCGTGTTCGACAACCAGCGTGTCCGCGCGTGTATGCGCCATCAGGACGCCGGCCGGGCCACGTTGGTGCGCTGCCGCGGTGGGTAGGCTTCCCGGTTCACCGCGTCCAGCATGCGGGCGATCGTCGCCGGGTCGGGCGTCCAATCGCGGGGCTGAGTCTCGTTCACTTCCTGTACCGTCATTCGCGTTACTCCCTTCCAGGGGTTTCACCGGGGCGCCCACAGCCGCCAAGCATTCGGGCGCCCCATCCGTGCTCTCGGACATCAGTCGTTGTCGGCGTGCGGGTCACGGCCCGCCCGATACTCGGCAGCCTCAGCACGCAGGTATTCCGGCGACGACGGACCGAGGAACCGCACCAGGCCCGACCGCTCCACCCGGTCGGCGTACGACTCCAACAACTCGGCCATGCGCTGGCCTGCTGCCGCACGTTCCTCGACGGTCGGGGCGTCGCTGACCCGGTACTGGGTTTCGCACAGCTCGGCCCACTCGTCGGACGACGCCGACCACTCCCGCAGATGCTCGAGCACGTTCACCACGCCTCCATGTATTTCAGCCACGCATCGAAGGCGTCCGTCGGCGTCTCGAATTGGTCGGGACCTTGCCCGAGGAGAACCTGCGCCAGCCTGCTCCCCTCGAACAGGCTCCAGGTGCCCTGCTCGGTCGGAAGGACGTAGACAACTCGGCCTTTGGTGGTCAGCTCATATCCAACGCTGAGACGCTGGACACCCGGGTAGTCAAACGGGTCCGCGCTGCTCATTGCGGCTCTCCGATCAGCGACCGGATCGCCTCGTCAGCGGTAGCGAACTCCCGCCAGTCGGCACTCCGGTCCTCGTCGTCTCCCCACACCACGAACACGTCGGTGTCCAGGAAGCGACGCACCTGGGCAGTGGAGCCCCCATCGCACGTCACGTGGAACAGTTCACCGCGCTTAGTCGGATCGGCCACCCGCGGATCGTTGGCGTAGGCACTCATGCCCACACCGAAACGCCGTACACAGTGCCGTCATCGGCCTTCACCTCATGGCCGCGGCCCTTGTTGTCGGCGATCAACTGAAAGTCGGCAGGAGACAGCACAACCCGGGCGATCCCGTCGTCGAGCCTGGCCATCTCCCCGCCTTCAACGTCGAAGGCGACCTCAATACCGGAGTTCCAGTCGGCGATACGCACGACAGTGGTTTCTCCGTTGCGGGCGGACATCAGGTCGGCCGGGCTCAGGTGGATCTCGTTCATGGATGCTCCTTCTTGGTAGTCAGGCCTGACCGGCCACCGGGAGCCATCAGCGCGGGGGAAGAACATGTCGGGACGCGCTGATGACCCGGGAAGCCGGTCAGCGCGGGTGACCCTGGCACCAATCGACAGCCTCGGCAGCAGACGTGAAGGACTCGGCCTCCCAGTCGTGCACAGGATTGTTCGGATAGCCGGCGAACATGCTGGCGCCTGAAGGCAGCCACATCACGTCCCACTTGGTCCACGACGTCCAGGCGCTGACAATCCAGTGGCCGGTCGGGAACAACACGTTGTACTGCGTGTCGCTGTCCTTAGTGACGTTGGGTGCGTCGAGACTGCTCATCGGGTACCCGCTATGGCGAACACGCCGTACACAACGGCGGTCATACACCAACGCATGCGTGTAGCCGCCTGCTCCGGGTGGTCACCGAACTCCTGGGCGACATGGCCGGCGCAGCCCTCGGTTGCGTACGCCAGCAGCATCGCGGTCACGGCTTGGTCGATGGCCTCCCGAGACGGACGGTCGGAGGGCTGCAGGTCCGAGCAGAACAGCGCTTCAGCTCGTAGGTCGTCGACAGCGCTCACCACGGGTACTCCTCTCCGGTCGGTTCTTCGGCTTCCAGGTCGGTCTCCGGCAGCTGGTGCTGCTCGATATGCCTCTTGATCGCGTCGATCGCCTCTTGCCGTTCCCGGTCCAACGTCTCCAACCGGGTGATCAGCTCGTCGGGGATGCGGTAGCCGAACTCGTCGCCGCCTGAGCGGCGGAACGTGTCCTCCAGCGTTTCCGAGCCGTGGTAGGTCACGAAGTCGCTCACCACGACCACCCGCTGTCCGCAGCCAGCTCTGATCCATTTCCGGTGCGAAGATCCGGAGTGTTCGGCGGCGAGTCAGGCCCTTCCGGGTCGACAGCTTCCATCTCAACTACCTCGTGCGGGTTCCGTAGCGTGCCGCCACACTCCAGCGTCCGGGTGTGGTGCCACCTGACCCCTCGGCAGTGCGGGCACTCGAACGGCAGGCGGAACACGTGAGAGCCAGTGCCGCTCACCGGGTCACCTGCCCGATCCGCCAGCCGCAGGTGCGGCACACAACCCCACCCGCACGCGCCTCAAGGTCACGTCCGCCGCACGACGGGCACGGCATGTCGGTCAGGCCCATCACGTCGCCACCGGCTCAGTCTCAGTCGCACCGCACCGCGGGCAGCAGCGCTCGGCCGTAGCCGTCCACTCCGTCATGGCCAAATCACACGGCTCGCACACCGGCACACCGCGGGAGCCGTCCCATTCGACGACCAAGCCGGTCTCGTTGCGGGCACGGTCACCGACGTGCAGGTACAGCGGCGACGTCCACGGATCCACATAGCGAGGGATGGCAGTCATCGCTGCACCTCGAACTCCGACAGGCGCGTCACCAACACGAACTCATCGGCGGCCAAATACCAAGAGTGCAGGTACGGCCGGCCGGGGCAGTCGCCCATGCCGAGCTCGGCGCAGCGGTAGTCGCACTGCACCTGAACCGACCACAGCGGCCTGTCCGGGTCGACAGGTCCGCCGTAGGTGAGACCGGTCGTGCCGACCTGCTGACCGCTGTGCGTGATCAGGTCTTCGACTTCGGCGATCACCCACACGCGGTCGGTGAACACCTCGCCGGTTTCGGGGTCGCGGGAGTAGAACAGGTCACCGGGCTTAGGGGCGTGCCGCTCGGTCCAGGCGCTCATCGGGTCACACCCCGTCCACGGCCGGTCATGAACACCAGGTCCACGCCGTCCGGCTTCGGCAGTGCGGCAGTGGTCCGCACATTGGCGGTCGGGCGGTTGCTGCGGCGGCGCTGGTCGAGGCGGGTCATCGCCCCTCCTCGATCCAGATGTCTTTGATGTCGGCCCAACGCCACGACCGGGCCCAGTCAGGTTCTTCCGGACGTTCGCCGAAGCTCACGCCGCTCGGGAGGCTGGAGTCGGCAGACAAAGTCAAGGTGTTCTCCATGCGCATCCGCCCGGCAGTGAAGTCGGCGATCATCGCTTCCACGTCCGCGCGGATGTCATCTGTCTGGCCGCGCCAGCGAAAGGTGCGCTCAGCGCCGTTGACGGTCCGGGCCACACACAAAACGAACGGCACGACTTACGCCCCCTTCAGGGATTCGTTGATGGCCCGGCGCTTGTCGGCGCCGCGGTGCGGGCGGTGCGACAGCTTCGGCTCCGCGTCGAGTTCGGCCAGGTCGTAGTCACGGGCAGCCGGCACCTGCGCCAGGAACGCGGCCAGGCTGCCGTCGTGGTCGAAACCGTCGGCGGGCGGGGTCAGGGTTTGAATGCTCACTGCACTGCCTCCTTCGGGCGTCGCAGATAGTCGGTGAAGGTCATGCCGGACGGATCAGCCCAGCCGCACACGTCACAGTCGAAATAGCCGCAGTACTGGCAGCAGCCGGACCGGTCCTGGCCTCGGGTGGCACGGCCGAACGTGTCCTCACAGCCGGAGTCACCGCACTGGCAGGGGTCGCTCACCGGGCCACGACCTTGCGCCAGATCCGGTGACTGAAGTCGGACGGCAGTTCAGTCCAGCCACCCAGCGCATAGCCGTGCCGGCCCAGCAACTCATCGGCGATGTCACGAATGTCAGGACGGCCGTGGACGGTGACCGACAAAACCCGGGTGGCTGGGTGCACGTGCGGGGAGATCGGCGGTCGAGGAGTGGGCGGCCAGTCCGCGCGCACCGCCTCCACCGCTTGGCAGAGCCGGTCGAAACTGGGGTCGACGAGGCGTTCCTCATGCCAGGTGAGAGTCATCGGTTCGCTCCTTCCGAAGCGTCAGCGCAGGTGTGGTTGCCGCAGGGGCACGGGGTGACCATCTCGGCCACCGGAACCCAGCCGAGGAACTGGCGCCGGTACACACGCGACAGAGTGTTCGGGCCGTGCTGCGAGGTGGCGTAGGCGGTGGCAATCCGGCACGCGTCGTCGTCGTTGGTCGCGTCGAACTCGTGGTGGTTGCTGTCGGCGGGGCGAACGCGACCTGTGGTGTTGGTGCCGGACTCGACGCGGTAGCGGCTCATGGCAGATCCGCCAGACCGTCGGCGGAAGCAATGGACCGGCCGCCGCCCTGCGCCCACAGGAACACCTGCTGGTCTTTGCGCAGCCGGGCCGCGTAGTCGTGCATGTGGTCTTCGGCGGCGCCGTTCGTGTCGGCCTGGAACATCTCCACACGCAGCGGGTGGGACACGCTGTGGTGGGGGATCGGCCAGATACGCAGCTCGTAGACGGTCACCGGAAGTCGTCCTCTGCCGCCTCGGTCGCCAGGTCGGCCCGGTCCAGCAGCACCAAAGCCAGCTCGCGGGCGTCCTTGGGGGACAGCTCGTAGCCGGCGATGGAGACACCCTGCCGGGCGTCAGTGATGAACGCCGCCACCGGCAGGTCCTGGCCGTTCATGGCGGGAATGGTGACGTCTGCCTGGAAGTGCAGGGTTGTGCTGGCCTGGTGGTCGGATACGCACCAGGTGGGGCAGGTGGTGGTGGGTGTGGTGGTCGTCTGCACGACGTGCCTCCGGGAGTGTTTCCGGTCCGGGCTGGGGGATCTCTGCCGCGCCAACCCGGACCGGGAGCCAAGGGCGAATGCCTAGTTCAAGGCTCGTGCAACAACTGTCGATTGTCAAGCGATCGACAAATTCTGTAGCCTTCTGAAGCCAGGTCCCGCCACATGCGGCCCCGATGCAGGTCAGCTGCGTCGGGGCCGCTCTGCTGTAATCCGTCGATTGCAGTGCATCTGCTTCACGATTACTTCACCAAAGATGGGATCATCGGCAGTAGAGACCAACCACGAAGGAGACACTCGTGCACCCAACGCGCCTGTGGCGAGACCTGGCCGTCCCCGCAGCGCGAGGACAGCGCCGATGAACACCGACTGGGATCTCACCCCACGCCAGCAGTTCGGACAGCAACTCAAGAAGCTGCGCGACACCTCCGGCAAATACGCCAAAGACCTCGCGGCCGAACTGGGCGTCAGCAGCGACCTCGTAAGCCGGCTTGAACTCGGCGAACGCTGGCCCAAGCCCGAACTGGTGCGCGCTTGGGTGATGACCACCGCCGACCAAGACCACGCCGAAAGCCTCGTCAGCCTGCTCGGCGAACTTCGGGAACGCGAGTCCAGGCTCCGCGCCGAATCGCAAGGCACCGCACTCGCGCAAGAACAGCGCAGCAGACTGTTCGGCAAGGCCTCACGCATCCGGGCATTCGCAGCGACCGAGATCCCCTTCTTCCTGCAGACCGCGGCATACGCACGGCAGGATGTCGGCGACATTCCAGGCGTAGCTGATGTGGTGCGGCTACGTCGGGCCGACAACGAGAAGGTCGGCACCGAAGGCAAATACTTCGAGATCATCCTCGCCGAGTCGGCGCTGCGGTTCTTTCCCGGCGACGCCCGGACCATGCGAGACCAGCTCAGCGAGTTGCAGCGCCTCGTCGGCAAACCCGGCGTAGAGATCGGTGTTATCCCGTTCGGCCCGGCCGGACCACTGCGCAGTTCGTTCAGCGTCTTCGACGACATCACCATCGTCGACTCCTTCGCAGCGGCCATTGACCTCACCCCGAAACATGCGCCGCGCTACATCGACCTCATGGACCGGCTCTGGGAAGACGCCGTCCGAGGCGAAGCAGTCCGGGAGTGCCTGACCGCCGCGATGAACGCCCTACCCGCTTCGTAGAGGCACACAAAGAAGAGCGCCAGGCGACTGCGTCCGGCGCTCTTCTTTGTGGCCAGGGCATGCAGGACGCTCCCAGCGAACTGTCGGGCGCCGGTGTCGTCGAGGCTCACTGAGCCCTGCACGTCGGTGACCTCAGTGAGGTATTGGATCTCAATCCGTTCGCGTCCGGCTCTGCCGTCACTGTCGAAACGGACCAAGCCGAGGCGGATCCGCTCGTCGAAGTCGCCCCAACTGGGCTCGAAGCTGTGCTGATGGAAGGCCTCGAGCGGGCTCGGCTCGTAGTGTCCGGAGCACCATGCGGGGTCGGACTGGACGATGACTCTGCTTGCCATGGGGGTGGCAGTCATCTCAACCTCCAATGAGAACAGCGAGCCATCTCGCCTACCGCCATCCTGCTCAGCAGGTGTTCCCTAGTCAATGCATGTTGAGATAATCTGAGCCAGCATCCAACAGGAAGGCTCGGAATGGCACCCCACTCGAGGTATGAAGAGATCGCCGAAGCCATGCGGCGGCGTATCGAAGCAGGGGAGTGGGAACCAGACGCCCGCCTGCCTGTCATCGATGCGCTCGCCGAAGAGTTCGGCGCCGCCCGCAACACCGTGCACCGCGCTATCGGCCTGCTCGAAACCCTGGGCTATGTGGCCGCCACCCGCGGCAGCGGTGTGGTTGTCCGCTATGGCGCAGCGAGGGCGCGGCGCCCCCGTGGAAACCTCGTCAAGCGCAACCTGTGGCTTCGCGGCTACTCGTTCCCGTCAGCCAGCGCCGGCGAGCAGTGGATGAAGCACGGCGAAGCCGACAACACGCCAACGGCAATAACCGACGAGCGCGTTGCGAAGCTGCTCAACGTCAAGGTCGGGGAGGTGGTCCCGAGGCGCTTTCGGGTCACAGGCCCGATCGGCGAGGCGCCTTTCCAGATCAACGTCAGCTGGATCCACCCTCGGGTAGCTGAACTTGTCGCTGACGTCGACAAGAACCCGGCGGCAGGGGAGTGGCTGTATCGCATCGAGGTCGGCGGCCACTGGCCGATCAAATGGTTCGAGTTCATCCGCGCCCGCAACGCCACACCAGAGGAAGCCAAGCTGCTGGGCATCCGAGTCGGCAAAGCCGTCATGGAGTACACCCGACAAGGCTGGTCCGGCAGTGATGACAAGCCGGTCGAGGTGACCCAGTACGTCATCGACGGGGATCGAGTCGAATCCGTGCAGGTCCTTGAGCGCGACGAATCGGCAACGCTGCCGTGGCCGGCTAACGGGGAGGCCGAGTCATGACGATGACAGCGGGCGGCACGCACGTTGGCCTGAAGCGTAAACGCAACGAGGACAGCTTCTTCATCGGCAAGCATTTGGCCGCCGTGGCCGACGGCATGGGCGGCTACGTGTCGGGGGATGTCGCCAGCTCCACCGCCATCGAAGCCGTCCGGGCTTTCGATCGCCCCTGCAGCCCGCAGCAGCTTGCCCCGATGTTGAGTCAGGCCGCGTATGCCGCGAACGAGGCTCTGCGGCAGCGGATCAAAGAGCAGCCGGAGGTGGCCGGGATGGGAACCACCCTGGTCGCGGCGGCCTGGTCGCAGGGATGGTTCGGGGTGTCGAACGTCGGCGACTCTCGCATCTATCTGATGCGCGGCGGAAAGCTCAGCCAGATCAGCGACGACCACGTCTACGGCCGCCTGATGAACCAGTACGGTGGCGTGCCGCGCCTGGACGAACGGATCTCGCGGTTCCTCGACGGGCGCGCGGACGGCAGGTCTCCAGACTTGGCGATATTCAAGGCGCGACCTGGCGACCGGCTGCTGCTGTGCTCCGACGGACTCAGTTCGTACGTTGACCGCGACACCATCGTGGCTGGTGTCGCGCGCGAATCCCGTGAGCAGGCTGTTGAGCAGCTCATAGCCTCAACGCTCGAGGTGGGAGCGCCGGACAACGTGACGGTGATCGTTGTCGACGCCTGAACTGACGCAAACGGCCCACACCTAGAGAGATGGTGTGGGCCGTTTGCGTCAGGGCTGGGTGAGGCTGTCAGTGGAGCAGGTAACCGTGCCGTACTGACCCTCTGCGGCGTTCTCCTTGACGACCTTGCCATTCAGGGTGATCTTGCACTTGATGGTTCCCGAGCCGGAGTTCGACGCCAGCACCGAAACCGACGTGAAGTCCTCGACCGACGTCAAGGTCTTCTTCCACGGCAGCTTCGCCCCGTTCGCCGACGACGAGTCGGCGTTCAGGCTGTAATTGATGTCAGCCTTCTTCGGACCGGTCACCTCGAGCACATAGGTGCGCTTGTCGTTCTCGGCAGGCTTGTCGCCTGAGTCCGCCGCGCCGGCCTGCGCGCCAGGGCCCGCCGTGTCCGCTTCGCCGGCGCCGCAAGCCAAGGCGATACCAGCGAGAGCGACGAAGGTTCCGATCATCAGTTTGCGCATGAGGGACTCCACGGACCGGGATGAGGACTGGTCGCGGCTGGGCCCCAGTCCAAGAAACCCAGCCGCATAGTCGTCAACTGACGGACCGCGACGCAGGCATTCGGACCTTCAGCCCGCAGGTGCAGCCGATCATCCAGCCGGTTCAGTCCCTACCGCGTAGTCGGTCTTCAGCCTCGAGGATCAGACGGATCGTCTCATCAACCTTGGCTTCGAAGTTCTGTTCGCCGGTCAACTGGGCCGCCAGTTGTTCAGTCCGCGGCCGGGCCGCTTCGCGTTCGGCGATGAGCAGTTCGACCAGGCGGCGTTTCTCCTCGTCGGGCAGGTCGCTTCGCATCACCTTGAGGATGGCCGGGTCGAGAGGCGGCTCTTGATCACTCATCGGGACACCTTAACCAACCACTTCAGACTTGGCCGGATGAAGACTGTCTCCGCAGCAGCAGCGGTGCACATCGTGCGGGATCAGCTCGCCACACTGGTGCTCACCGTCCTGCCACGTAGCCGAGCACCATTCGGCCGGCGGCTCGTGCCCCTCAATGTCCGCGCAGGCACTCAGCCACAGGTAGGTATCGCCAGGACCGCGGGTGAAGTGCTGCCAAGGCGCACCATCTCGACGGTGGCAGATCGACGGAGGTCGGAACTTGCCGAGACGCGTCTCAACACTGCCGCCCGCTGCGCCGACCAACTGAACACCGGACATCACGCCGGGTGCCCCTCAGGTTCACCGCAGGTGCATACCCCATCGGGGTAGACGCAGAGCGGGTCGGACTTTCCAGCCTGCTCAAGGCTTCGTGCCGCGTCGTTGAGCAGGGCGCAGATCCGCTCGACCAGCGCGGGGTCATCGATAAGCCCGACGATGCGGTCATCCGGGCGACGCCCTTCAGCGTCGGCTGGCTCCTTCCCGATCTGGATCAGCGTGCGTCCCCAGTGACTACCAGAGCGGTATCTGCTCGTCACTGGCCGACCCCAGCGGGGAAGGTGCGCATCAGTTCCGCGCCCTTCACGCCCCCGTACCAGATCGACGTCTCACCGTCCGGCTCCACATACAGCTCGATGTCCCAGCCGCCGTAGTGCCACTCGAGCTGGACGCCGCCGTTTGACATCGGCACCATGGCCGGCGCCGGGCGTCCCGCCTTGCAGGCCATGGCACTGATCTTTGACGCCTCTTCGAGCGCCTTCGGGCTGGGTACGTGACCTCCCACTTGAAGAAGACTGTCAGCGGGCAAGGTGATACACCTTCTCTCCACCAAGCATCGGCTTGCCCTCCGGGCCTTTCAGATGCGGGGCAATCCAGACCGGGCGCACGCGCTCACGGTTCGGACCCCACGGCTGCATGCGCCAGTGTCCGCGGACCATCCACCGGTGTTGCCACTCGCGACCGTCAGCCGCGCCGCCCGACGCGCCAGCGGGGCGGCGCAGTTTGATGACTCTAACCTCGGGCCGCGGAAGCGCCGGACCCCGTCGCCTTTGAGGGGGAGGGCCGACTTTCACGGTTTCCACCTCGGCAAGGCTCTGTGACATCAGAAGCCAGATGGCTTTCAGTACTGCCCGGTCCGAGCGCATTCCACCGACAAGAGAGCCCTCGTCGGTGATCGTTGCGGAAGGGTCCAGTTCTCCGACGGGAAGGTTGTCCATCCCGTGAATCGCAAGCCGGAAGTCCTCAGCGTTGTACCAGTCTTCCGCCGTGACTCGCCGGCACCCGTGACCAAAAGTCGGGTTGGCAGGGGTCCCGTCGGCCCCGAGGAACCATACAAAGTCGGGACTATACCGATCGGTGAGCCAACAGACTGTCACGATGTCCAGATTCGAACTTTGCCACCGAAACCACAGCGCCCCCGAGATAGGCGTGGTTTGTCCATAATTTCGATCTACACGGATGGGTTGCGCGAAGCTGACCAGGCCCATGTTCGCAGGCAAGTCATGCTCGGAAATATCTAGATCCTCAAGGCTCGGTGTTGCCGCCTGGAGGGCAAGTTCGAGCATGTCCGGGGCTACGCAGTAGAGATTGGCCTGCAAGGCCGTCTTGCAAATTGGTTCGTACAGGAGGGCGATATCCTCGTGCCCGGCGTGCCGGGCATAACTATTGAGAACTGAGCGGCCATAAGTGGCCAGCCACTCAGCTAGTTGATCGCGTAACGCAGGCATTTCGGACGGCCTGATATGCGAATATCTCTCAGCGACGAATGCCCTCACCCATCAATTCTGCCCCGACTCCCGCCCGGATCCCAGCGGTTCACCCTTGTCGTGCACGCGCGTGTAGCAGCTGAGTCCGCCGTCCGAAGCGGACAGGCAAAGAACCCACTCGTCCATGACGGCAAACATGTCATCCCGCCGCACGCCACAGTGAGCGCACTGATACGACTTCCGTGCCGGCAGCCTGTCAGCTATCTGCTCGAAGACGTGCTTCCACAGGTCGATCTCTTCAGTGGCCTCGTCGGAGATGGGTTCGAGCATGGTTGCCGCCATTGCGGTCATCTCGGCCGCCGCCTCGACGAACAGGCGGTCACTCAAAAGCCCAGTGTGGTCGTTCAGTCGAATCGTGAAGGCGCGGATGATCATATGCGTCCGCGCTTCGGGGTCGGCAAAGATCGTTTCCCGGAGACCGAGGAACAAATCAGGCGACCGGACCGGGTCGGCAAACTTAAGGACGGTCAGCGCCGAGTCGCATTTGTCGTCGGCCTCCATGTCGGATTCGTGGATAAGGCGTAGCGCTTCCTCAGGGTACATCTGGCGGAGTTCGTCGTAGAAGGCATCGCGGTCCGGGTCGGTCACGGCTGATCAACGGGGCGACCTCCTTGGCGTCACGCACGTCGCCAAGGAGGTCGCCTGCTTCGGTGGCAAAGCACCACCTACACCGCAGTCGGTCGTTTAGGAGGTCCACCACGCCCGGAACACGTCGCCGTTGACCTCACCCACGCCGGGCAGGGGGCCGTTGAAGTGGATCAGCGGGGCATCGGCGAGGTGCTGCAGCACCCGACCACCCCGACCACCCATCCGCACGTCCTGCGACGCCACCACGAGCGCGACGTTGGCCGTCCGGCCGAAACGGGCCACATGCTCGAGTGCCGTGAGCGTCTCGTCGTCGAAACCGGTCAGATCATCGACGAGCAGGATGCGCACCTGGTGGTCGCTGCGTCCTTCGGCCACGAGGGACCGGTAGCGCTCCACAACGGATTGGACGTCGCTCTGGTACGGGTCGACGCGCCGGGCCTCGAGGTGCGCGTTGGCGCCGGCCAGCAACGAATGCAGCAGCGCGGTTTTCCCGGTGCCGGAGCCGCCGGTCACGACGACGTTGCGGGCGCCGTTCTCGTCGGCGAGGAGCAGGTTGACGTCGCCGCCGGCGGCATAGGTGCCGAAGGTGACGGTGTTGCCGTCGAAGCGGGCGACGCCGGGGATGACGTTGCGGATCTCCTCGTCGAGGTTGATCAGGTCGGTGGTCATGGTGATTCCTTTCGGTTGGTTCCAGCACGGGCGTTGGTGCCCGTGAGCTTTTGTGTGTGCCGAGCGGTCAGGTCACGCTGTCGTCGCGACAGCCGGCGAAGGAGGACAAGGTCAGTTGGTCGCTGTTTCGAGTCACCGACACCACGAAGGGTGGGTGCACCCAGTCGGCCAGCTGGCAGGCGCGAAGCAGCGCCTGCTCGTCGTTGGTCACGCAGACATCGAGCCGCCAGGACTGTTTCGGATCGGCTGGGTGGTCAACGGCGAGGACATGGGTTGCCGGAACCTGCTCGACTTGGGTCCGACCCGCTGCGGGTGAAGTCTTCGGCTGGACTGCCTGGTAGACCATGCCGACCTTCTCGAACAGCTGCTCCGACTGCGGTCGAGCAGGGGTGGCCAGCGGCTTCAGCGGCCGGGGGCTTGACGTTCGAAGAACACCGAGCTGGTAGGCCAGGTGAACGCACTGAGCGCGGTTGCGGGCACCCCACTCCCTAGCTACGCGCAGGAGATACCCACGAACAGCGTCGACTGGTGCGACGAGTTCCGTAGCGATCTCAGCGTTGGTCATGCCCTCGGCGACCAGTCGCAGGATCTCAGCCCTCCTCTTGGCGAGGTTCGCAGCGGGGCGACTCACGAGATCTCCTCGGCGGCTAATAGCGCGGGAGGTGTGCCCAAAGTGGCCTGAGCAGTTTCCAGATTTGGCTGTACCTGCACACAGACTTCCTGCTCTACTTCCGTTGTTCCTCTTGTATGCATGCAGCCAAATCTGGAAACTGCGATGAGCTTCAGCGTCTGCGGGTCGACAACATCGGTCAGCGAGTACAGCCAGCCCTGCCGTTCCGCGTCGTTCTGCTGCAGCAGACCAAGCACATGCAGAGCCTGAAGCTCCCGGTCAACGGTGTTATGCGGACGCTGAAGCCGCTTACGGACATCCGTCGTGCGCGAGCCTGGATGGTCGGCGACATCCTGAAGGATCAAAAAGCGCAGCGGAGGCATCGAGTCGCCGGCCACGCGGACAGCTACCGCCAGCGCGTGGTCGCGCTCCATACCGATCGCAAGGCCACCCCGGATGATCTGGCCCAGCATCTTCGCGAACCGGGTCGGCATCTCCGGGGCATGCGCCTCGATCACGTCGCCGCGGTAGTCGCGCTCCACCGCGGTCCGGGCCAGCGTCACCAGGTCGGCGACACGCAGGAGCGTGTCCATGTCCTCGTCGGTGAGAACAGCCAGCTCCGGGGCCAGCCGATCCATCAGCACCGACACGGCACCCGTCAACTCGGTGCGCATTTGAACTTCCTGATTGACGTTCGCCAAAGCCTGACGGCCAGCCGCGAGGCGACTGGCTCCCGCTCCGGAATCGACACGGACCAGCGCGAACCGATCACCCATCGACGAGATCACGGCGTGCGCCGAGTCGTAGGCGGTGGTGACCGCGCCGACCATGACGATGCGGCCCTCCCAGGTGAGAGTGCGCCCACCGTTGGTGCCGACGTTGCGTTCCCATTTGCCGTCGTAGACCTCCCGGAGCGCGGCCAGCACGGAGGCTCGAGCGTCACGGCTCATCGAAATGATCGACGTGAAGTCTTTGACCACGAGCAGCCCGCGCTCGCCGATGCGACGAAGGAGTCCACCGGTTGCATCCTTGGCCTGCTCCTTCTTGGACGAGGCGGACAGTAGGGCGCCTTCGCTGGCGATCGTGCTGGTGACGAACGCGCCGATCCCGGCGAGGGCGCCGACCGTCTCGGTCTTGGCGTTACCGGAGCCCGACACGACAAGCAGCCAGGGTGGGTCGCCGCCCAGCTGTTCAGTGGCCGCGACCGCTAGTACGGCGTCAAGCGCGTCAAGGTCGTACTCAGCGCCGAGCCAGTGCCGGAAGACCAGGTGGCATGCGTTCAGGGCGTCGTTCACCGGCTTCCGCCGGCCAGTGTGTAGAGCCTGCCGCGGCGTAGCCCCGCGCAGGGTGTCCTCGGTGGCATGCCCGTGTCGTAGTCGACGGACCCTCCGCGGTAGTCGTACCCGGCTGTGAGTCCGCGCGCTTCGTAGGCCGTGGCAGCTCGTTCCCTCATCCAGCGGATCTCGCTCTGGCGTCGGCCGTTGCGAAGCTGGACGGCAAGCTGAGAGTTGTTCCATCTGGTGCGGGCGGCCTGCGTTGCAGCATCCAGTAGTCCGCGTTCGTAGGCGGCCAGCACGATGTCGAGGAGTTCGGCTGCGGTGAACAGCTTCTCCTTGTGCGGGTCGTCGGTTACCGTCAAGATATCTGCTCCCGTAGAGGCGTACGTGGGGCATGACGTGAGGCCGTGGCGCTGCAATCGCTGCGGCCATCGTCATTTCTGGGTGTGGGCGCCCGTCGGGCTGTCGAGGTCGTAGCCGATTACCTTGGCGAGTTCCTCGAGTTCGGCCCGGTACCGAATGGCGATGCACGGCGCTGGCGTACCGCCGCGCTCGTAGTAGGCCACTGAGCCATGACTGACTCCGATGGCGCGGGCGAAGCGACGCAGGCTGACCCCGGCGCCGTCGCGGATCGCCCGCCGAATACCGGGTGGAGGGAGCCGCGTGAGGCGCACCTCTTCTGCAAGGGAGAGCGGCTGAGGAAGCCGCAGGTCAGTGTCGGTCATGGCTAGAGCGTATAAGAGAAGTTGTCGATCGCCTAGCAATCGACAAAAACTTGTGGCAGACTTCAGTCCATGCCCGAGACGATCACTGCCCTGCCGGACGCCGGCAACACCCCAGCTGACAGCACCGTGCTGCCGGCCGACGGTGGCTGGGCACAGACCGTCGACGTAGCGACCGGCCACATCGCCACCGCCGTACTAGCGGCGGTCATCGGCGGCCTCACCGTCTGGCTCATCACCCGCCGCCGCACCGGCCGCGACTTCAGCAAACACCTCATGTACGTGCCGCTGCTGCTCGTCAACGCCGCCGCCATCTACGGCCAAGTCGCGTTCTTCTACGACAACGTCGCACCCAGCGCGTGGCCCGTCATCGGCAAACTCGCCCTGGCCTCCGTCATCGCCGCAGCCATCGAATCCATCGCCGTGTACGTCGGATGGCACGCCCACGACGCCCTGCTCAACAAAGCAGGCAACACCGCCGCCCGCCTACGCCGCGCCTCCTACGTCATCGCCGCGCTCGTCGCCGGCATCAACTACGCCCACTTCGCCAACCCCGCCGACGACAACCGGCTCGGCCTCACCGCCGCGTCCCTCGCGTTCGGGCTGCTGTCCCTGCTGTCCCCGTGGCTGTGGGGGCTGCACACCCGGCGCATGCAGCACGTGCAGCTGCGCAAAGAAGGCGTCGTCGACGCCACCGGCGCCACGTTCTCCGGCGAGCGGGTCCGCTCGTTCCCGTTCCGTGCCTACGCCGCCCGCCGCTGGTCCATCGACAACTACGTCACCGACCCCAAGCAGGCGTGGGAGGGCTACAACGCGGAGCTGCGGCAGCGGTGGGCGCGCAGCGTCGACACACCCGGCTGGTGGATGCGGGTCAACCCGGTCGCCCGGGTCCGGCAGTTGACCGCCGGGCTCACCGAGCAGCGCACCATCAACGCCGGGCAGGCCTCCCGCATCACCGACCTGGAGACGCGGCTGGCCGAGGCGACCTCCGCGCTCGATCAGAACCGGGCGGAGCTGGCATCCGCCGCGCACCTCCTCGAGGCGGCCGACGCCTCCGTGGCAACCCTCTCCGCCGAACGGGAAGAGCACCTCCGCGAGCTTGAGGACCTCCGCTCGGAGGTGTCCTCCACGACCACCCGGCTCACCGCCGCGGAGGGGACGCTGGGGGACCTCCAGAGCAAGCTCGACACCGCCACCGAACGACTGTCGGAGGCCACCTCCGACCTGAAGGAGCGCACCTCCGAAGTGGCCTCTCTGACCACCAAGGTCGGCGGGTTGGAGGAGCGCCTCCGCGACACCGCCAAAGAGCACACGGACGCCCTCCGCAAAGCCAAGGCCGAGGCGAAGATCCCGAACATCTCCGGCGGGCGGAGGGCCACCACCGGGAGGGCCAACCTCAAGCCCTCCAACCGTGCCCGCCTCACCGACGAAGAAGCAGTTCAGCGCCTGTTGGAGGCGCCCCCCGACCCGGTCAGAAACCTGCCCTCCGGCGACGTCCGCGAATGGTCACAGCAGGCCATCGTCGACACCCTCCCGGTGGGCTGGTCGAGGGCACCCCGGCTCTTGGAGGCCGTCACGGAGGCGCAGCGAAACCTCACCGCGGAGGACGCCTCCGAAGACCGCGCGGTGAACCAGTGAGCAGCACGCCAGAGACCCACCCGAACCCCCTCCGAGGAGCACTCATGGCCACCACCCACTTCGGCCCTTTTGATCTGCGCAGTGTTGCCGCCGGCCTGATCGTCGCGGCGTGCCTTTTGCTCATCGTCGCCTTCTTCGGCAGCAACGCGTCATTCGCCATCTTCGGCCTGTTCGACGGGTTCGTCGCGGCAGGAGCCTTGCTGGTCAACCAGTACGTCGCCTACCAGCGGAAGGAAGTCCTGTGACCACCATGCCCCGCGAGCTGGCCCGCAAGCGGCCCGCCAACGTGACCACCCTGCCCGCCGCCGATGACGGCCGCACGATCGACGGCCGGTACCGCGCTGTCCGCGGTGGTCCGACCCTCGGCGGGGCGCTGACCGCGTTCGTGTTGATCCTGCTGGCCGTGTTCTTCGCCGGCTTCCTGCTGTCGAGCGTCTGACCTGCGGAAACATCTGATGAAGGAGTCCGCTGTGACTGAAACCGCTGCTACTGCCGGGGTGTACCGGCCCAGCCCGCGTCCCCGGCCGGCGGGTCAGTCACGCCCGGACTCGGCCCACCTGCACGTTGTGCCCGAGCCGACTCTGCAACCTGAAACTGCAGCCGCCAAGAACACCCCCCGCAGTGAAGATTCGCAGGTCAGCGATGTGCCGGGAACCGCAGATAGTGCAATCCCGGCCCCCGTACGGTCGCGGATTGCAGAGTTCCGGGCCGCCAGCCGGGCCTACTGGACCCCGCCGGCCATCTTCACCGAACGGCCGCCCGCCCTCACTGACCTCGCCGTATACGCCCGCCACGCGCCGTGGACCCACCAGCAGGCCGGGATCCTCCGCAAAGCCGGTGTCGGCTACCAGCACACCGTCGCCATCCCCTACACCGTCATCTCCCGCTACCGGGAGTGGCTGGTGCAGCGCCCGCTGCGCCTCGCCGCCCTGGCTGGCGGCATCAAAGTGTTCTCCCTGACCGGCCCAGGCATCTGGGTCGTCGACCACATCGTCTACCCGGCCGCGCGCATCGCGGGCCACATCCTCCTCTAGAAAGGACCACCGCTGTGGGCCGCAACCTCCTCACCGAGCGCCAGGGCGTCAAGCAGAAGCAGGAAGCCGGGATCTACATTCTCGGCTGGATGTCCTTCGGCCTCGCCATCGTCGGCGGCACGTTCGCCGCAAGCACGTGGATCGGCGACACCGTCGGCTTCATTCTCGGCATCGTGCCGTGGGACTACCTGCCGCACGCCCTGCTCGCAGTCGGCTTCGTCGTCACATTCCTCGACTTGGTCGGCGACATGACACCCAACCAGGGAGCCGTCAGCTCCGCGATCCTCGCACCGATCATCGCGGTGATCGTCAACAACGGTCCGCACCCGGCGAAGCTTGCCGACAGGGTTGAGGGCTGGTCAACGGCGCTGCAAGGCAAGGTCGGCGGTCAGTTGGCCGCCTGGATCGGTGACATCGGCGCGTCCGGGTTGGGCATCATCTGCATCCTGATCGCGACTGTCACCGCCAAGCGGGTTCTGGCGAAGCAGTCTGCGGCGAAAGCACAGGGCGGGGGTGGCCGCTGATGTGGGGTATCTCGGCGCTGGTGTTCCTCGCCAATCCGCTCCTCGGTGCGGTCTTGCTCATGTCCGCGGCGATCACCACCGGGTTGAAGGTGGCAACCGTCGACCGGGAGCTGGCGAAGCAAGGGAAGCCGCCCGCCTCGTACGGCCTGGTCGAGAAGTGGCTGGAAGGCCGCAAAGCGCGGGGGAAGGCCCCCGCGTCGGCGAAGGTCGCCAAGCCGGGCATGTGGGCTTACGCGTGGCAGCGCTGGCGGGCGCTGTGGGAAGGCCTCGCCGCCGACCACAAAGCCCGGCATGAGCAGTACATGGCCGACAAGGCGAAAGCCGTCGCCGAGGGCACGGCGCCGCCCGCGAAGCCGACGGTGAAGTCGGAGAAGAGGGCCATATGGCAGTGGCTGCTCGACAACGCCCTGGTCCGGCCGGTGGGGGAGAAGAAAGAACCGCAGCCGGCCGACAAGGCCGACAGTGTCGACGGTCCGATGGGGCTAGACCTTGACTTGGATGACCGGCCCAAGCCTGACGAGCCGGTCATTGCGTGCGACGAGTGCGGCGTCACGCTGCCCGAAGGCGCCTGGGAGCACCCAGCGGGCAGCAACTGCCCGAAGGCCCACCGCAAGCCAGTTCCCGCGGAGCCCCGGAAGCCGCTGCAGTCGCTGACCACCACGCTGAACTGCCAGTTCTGCGGACACCCGGTCACCTCCACCCATCCGGTCAGCGCGAAGGTCGGCGTCGACCGGCATGAACGGGACTGCCCGAAGAACCCAGCCAACGGCCCGTCGCCGAACTTCGGCTTCCACTGCCCGAAGTGTGATCGGACGTTCCAGTACCTGCAGCACCCGGCCGACGCAGCCGCGGCGGAGAAAGTCCATGCCGGGCTGTGCCAAGGGCCGCGCCACAGCATCTGCGACCTGTGCGGCACCCAACATCCGCCGTTCGCCTGCCCCGCCGATCAGGCCTGCTGGGACGAAGCAACCGCCACCGCACCGGTCGACCCGCAACACGTTCAGGAACTGTTCGGCGTCAACTACGACCCGGCGCCCGGCTACCCGGCCAACCCGCTCGACACGATCACCCGAGGAGACGACATGACCGCAGCCATGTCCGGTGAAGTCACCGGTATCCCGTCCGCGATCCACTACATGCGGCAGGTCGCGGCGATCCACCGCACCCACGCCGCCAGTGCCGAACAGGCCGGCCACGCCATGCAGAAGATGACGGTCACCGGCAGCGACGAGAACAACCTGGCCACCGCGAAGGAGGCGTCCGAGAAGGCCGCCGCCGCGTGGGAGACGGCCGCCGACGCGATCGAGCTGCACAACCAGGGTGTGCGGGAGGCGTACGGTGCCGCGCCGGGTGCCGCCGAGAAGCAGTACCAGACCGCCGAATGAGCAGCGAGGAGACCTCGATGACGCAGCCCGCCACCCAGTCCAACGACGAGATCACCAGTGTTCGGGGTTTGATCGCCTACCTCGAGGGTGTCGCCAACCAGAACCGTCAGGTCGCCGGCAACGAAGGGTTCGCCGGGTCGCTGAACACGATGGAGGTCGGCCAGTCCGACGTCGATCTGGTGCAGCAGGCCATGGCGCAGTCGCAGGCGGCCGGTGACTGGTGGCAGATGACCGCGGACGGGGTGCGGCAGAACAACATGCCCGTCGCCGAGGCGTACTCGGCCAGCCCGAACGCGGCGAACAAGCACGCCAACACCAACGAGTAACCCAACCCTGTACCGGCCCGGCCCTCACCCCCTGAGCCTCCGAGGGCCGGGCCTCACCATGTGAAGGAGGGAGGCAGCGATGCCGACCAAGCAGACCAACTCGAAGACTCAGGCGACGCCGCAGCCTCCCGAGACGTACCGGCAGCGTGCCGTCCGCTACCGGGCTTACGCGCAGACCGCCCACACCCACACCCGTGGCGTGCAGAAGCAGGTCGCGCCGTTCGCCGGCATGGGCCTGCTCGTACTGGCGTCGGCCGCCCTGAACGCGGCGAAGACCGCGAGCACCAATGACGCGGAGATCCTCGGCGGGACCGCCGCGGTGTGCGTGGTGGTCGCCGTTGTCGCCGCGCACCAGATGCGTAAGCGCCTCGATGACCGCAAAAGCCTGCACCGTGGCCTCGCGTTCGTAGCAGTCGCCGCGACGTGGCTGACCACCACCACGGCGTGGGGGCTGTCCTGGAACGCCGTCGGCATCCTGACCGCTCTCGGGTCGGCGCTGTCGTTGCACTGGTGGCGCAAGCACCGCATCCCCAACAGCACCCCGGCCACCCCCGTCGCGGAAAGCCAGGCTGAGCCGACCGTGGACCGGTACACCGCCCGCTGGGACAAGTACCTCGGCTGCCCGAACGGCACCCTCGCAGGTTCGCGGCTCGAATCGCCGGAACAGGTCAAAGCCGGCTGGCGGTACGTGCTGCGCCTCGTCCCCGGCAAGCAGTCCATCGCCGCCCTTATGTCGGTGATGATCCTTGTCCGCGGCGGGCTGGGCCTGACCATCGAGCAGGACGTCATCGCCGAACGGCACCCCGTTCTCGAGGAGCCTGCGGTTCTGCTGACCGTGGTGACGAAACCTCAGATCAAGGACTCGCACCAGTGGCCCGGTCCGTCGGTGTTCGTCGACGGGAAGGTGCGGCTCGGCCCGTACGTCGACGGTGAGGGCACCGCCTCGTGGACGGTGTACAACCTCGAGCATCAGCGGATGAAGGGCGGTTTCGTCCAAGGCGGTAGCAACGCCGGGAAGACCCGCCTGATCGAGATCATCGCCATGAGTGTGGCCGCGTCGGAGGACTATCCGACGGTGGTCTGGTACGGCGACGGGCAGGGCAACTCGTCGAGCCCGACGCTGATGAAGTACTCCGATTGGGGTGCGCAGACCCACGAGCAGATCTGCACCCAGTTCGCCGCGGCGCAGCTGGTGATGGAGTTGCGGCAGGACGAGAACGGTCTTGAGGAGCTGATCGGGTTCACGCCACGTGAGGACCGGCCTGGTCTCCTGCTGATCCTTTCGGAGTGCCACAAGCCGCTGATGAAGGCCGAGAACCCAGAGATGTGGGAAGGTCTCCAGAAAATCATCATGCAGATCGCCCGTGAGGGGCAGAAGGTCGGCGTCGCCGAGATCCTCGAGACGCAGGAGTCCACGCTGGGTGCGTTCGGTGGGGCAGGCAACGCCGCCGAGATGATCCGTTCGAACCTGCTCATGGGCAACGGGATCATGATGCGTTCGATGGACGCGAACGCCCGGCAGGTGTTCAAAGTCGACGACGACCCGTCGCAGTTCCCCGAGCTGCCCGGCTACGGCCGGTTCGTGGCCGGCGACTCCGGCGGGCGGGACGCGCCGTTCCGGGCGTACGAACTGACCAACGATCAGCGCAAGGAGTGGCCCGCGAAGATCCGGTGGCGGTCGCTGGACACCGGCTCCGGCAACGCCGCCGGCGTGGTGTACCTGATGCGCGCGCAACTCGCGGAGATGGCCCGTGAGGAGATCCGGCGCCGAGTCAAGGAACGGCGCAACGGTACTTACATCGGTGGTGACACTGACCGGATCTTCGCAGCGGCCAGGGGCACAGACGGCGCCGCCGGGCTGGGGGACCTGCCTGCGGTGGCGGAGTTCCCGGTGTGGAATCCGGCGACGCAGAAGGTGCAGGCCCGGCAGATGCACGACGGGCATCGCAAAGTCCTCGACGCGGTGAAGGTGGGCATCACATCACCGACCCCGATCGCTGAGGCCACCAGCTATTCGGTGCGGCGAGTCCATCAGATCCTTGACGAGCTGATGGACGAGTTCGGTGCGGTGAAGCGTGACGGGCACGGCGCGTATGTGCTGGTCGAGGTGGACGCGGATGCGTGAGCTACGGCTTAACTTCGCGGGCCAGGTAGACGATCCCGGACTGGGCAGGGTCGTCGAGGGAGATCTCGTACTGCAGCACTTCGGTGGCGATGTAGCAGCGCTGTTTACCTTTGCTGCGGAAGCTGAAGAAGCTCAGTTTGGCCTGCTCGAACCGGTCGAAGACGTAGATCGGGGTGCCGAGTTTCGGTTCGAACGGCAGCATGATGTGGTCGATCAGGAGCCGTTCCGGGTTGGATTCGTCGCGCAGCTGCACCGTGACCATGCGATCAGGGTAAACGCTCGTTCGCTGAATGACGATCTGCGCGGTGATGCCCGGTGATGGGGAAATCTCATGCCCTGTCCGGGGCGGTCGGTTGGCTGGCCGGCTCGGCAGTGCTCACCACCTGCGGCGTCGACCTCGAACCGGCCACCGTCTGGATGGGTGCCGCAGTGTCCGCCGGGCTGGCGCTGCTGCCCGACCTTGACCACCCCGGCTCGACCGTGTCACGCACGCTCGGCCCGATCACCCGAGGATTGTCGGCAGCGGTGGTGTGGGTGGCCCGACAAAGCCAGCAGGTGTCCTGCACCCACTGCGGCCGAGATCCCGAATCGGGCGGGCACCGCGGGTTGACCCACACCGCTGCAGGTGCGCTGACGACCGGTCTCGCCGTCACGGCAGGCGTCCTGCTGGCCGGCCGCGGGTTCGCCCTCGCGGTGATCGGGTTCGCGGTGTGGCTGCTCGCCCACACCGCCCTCAGTTCCAAAGTTCGCGCCCAGCTCGGCGACCTGATCCTGCCGGGCAAGTTCCGGCGGCTCAACAGGACGGCTTTCCGGTTCACCGCGGCCGTCGGCGCCGCCCTCGTCGGGCTGCTCGCTGTCGCCCTGGTCGCCGACCAGCAGATCGGCTGGTGGCTCGGGTTGGCCGTCGGCTGGGGATGCCTGGCACACAGCCTCGGCGACGCGCTCACCTATTCGCGAGTGCCGCTACTCTGGCCGGCTCGGATCCGTGGCTGCCGCTGGGCCCGGGTGGGAGCTCCGAGGTGGCTGCGGTTCCGCACCGGATCTCGCACCGAGACCGTGGTGGTCGCTTTGATGGCCGCGATCGGGTTTGCGGCAGCGTCCATGCTTGGCGGCGTCCGGTGACCCGGCCGACGAATGAGCGGCACTCGCCGCGGGAACTGGTCGTGGGTGACCCGGTTGACGGCGGGCAGCTGCGTGCAGGGCTACGACCCGGCGGAACCGTCTGGATCAACGCCGCCGGTGGTCTCGTAGACTTGAGCGTCGAGGATGAAGTCCAGCTCCGCCGTTGGCTGATCGATGTGGGGCGGCGGCGTAGCAACGCCAGCAGGTAGGGCGACGTTCTCAGTCCAGCCCAGTGCCTCGAGGGCGGTGGGGGACAGGTGGTAGATGCGCCGCCGCGGCCGGCCGAGTTCGTGCATCAGTTCGACGGGTTCGAGCTGTTCGGTCACCCAGCCTGCCTTGCGTAGGCGCCGGAGGGTGTCGTAGACGGTGGTCATGGACACCCCGGACTCTTTGATGATGGCGACGCCCCAGTTGTAGCCGCCCCAGATGGCCTGCAGAACCGCCTGGGTTGACGGCGTCAACTTGATCTCAGACACGAGGCCTCCCGTAGGCACCCAGTCGGGGTCGCCCGCACGACCGACACCGGTTCGCTTGGTTGCTGCCTACGCTTGTAGCAGGTGGATGGTTTGAACGGCACAGATGAGCGCCAGTCCAGGTCCCGGGACTGGCGCTCATCGCCGTTTCCGGGGTGTTCGGTACAGGAGTAGGTCCGCCACAACGACGGCGACGCCCGCCGCCCCCAGAAGGAGCGACGGGCGTCCGCCGGTTAAAGCAAGTGCGGCAGGCCGGGTCAGTTTCCCACGGACGCGACGACCGCGAAGTTGGCCTTGACGCCACACAGCTTGGTCGCACCGGCGTTCTGCGACACCACGTTCTGCACGGTGATGGTCTTGCCCTCGCCCGGGTTCAGGGTGATCGGGGTGGTCAGGTTGATCTGGTGACCGGGTCCACCGTTCTGACCCGGGTAGGTGGCCGCGCTGCCGTTGAGGCTGAGGCTGGCCGGGTCGCAGCCGTCACCGCTGACCTGCAGGCTCGAGTCCTGGATGATCACACCGGTGACCTTGACGGGGAAGTCGTTCTCGTTGCCGACGTCGACCGAACCGCCGACAGACTGGCCGGGAACCAGCGACCCGGTGAGCTTCGGGCTGGCGACTGCGAGGTTCTTCATGGTGGCCGGGCCCTGGTCGAGGGTGCCGAAGCCGAACAGCTGCACGGCGGCGAACGCGGCGCCACCTGCGAAAACGGTGCCGACGGCGGCGAACGCCCAGATCTTGCGGGACTTCTTCTTCGCGGCGCCGGCAGCGATCTTCTCGGCCTCGGCGGTCTTCGCGGCGATGAATGCGGTCTCGTCCTGGTACAGCGACATAAGAATGGTTCTCCTATTAGGTGGTGGTCCGAGCTGTTTCCTCGGCAACGACACAAACGTAGGGCTATCGCCTCTTTCCGAATAGTCGCTAGATAGGGGTCGCCCAAGCGGCCCCGAAACGCACAAACAAAAAGAGCCCGTCCTCCGCGTGAGGCGGAGGACGGGCTGCTAGACGCCGGTCGGCGGGACGCTGGGGACGAAAACGCCGACCGGCGTGATCATGGGTGGTGCGGTGGATCAGGAACGACGGCGGCGCCGGGTCACCGCAAGAACAGCAACGCCGATAACCAGCAGCAGCGCAGCGACACCCCCGACCTCGCCAGGCCCGGTCACCGGCAGCCGGTCCGCGGTGCCGACACCGGCCTGCGCTGTGGTGGTGGCGGTCGGCTGCGGCTTCGCGGTCTTCGTCACAGCAGGCTTGGCGACGAACCCTTCGGGCGGGTTGTCGCAGGCGATCCCGTCCCGGTCGCGGTCGAGATGCTTGGCGTACAGCGGGCTGGTCTTCTTGATGTGTGACTGGCCGGCGTCGTATGCCTGGGCGCAGTTGTCGAAGCTCAACGGGAGCCTTTCCGGTTAGTTGACGACGTGACCGTCGATGGTCTTGGGCTGGACGCCGGAGTTGAGCGCCGACTTCTGGATGTCGGATCCCTTGAGGATGCCGAAGTAGAAGATCACCGCGATGCCGAAGTTGATGAGGACGCTGTAGGCGGTGCGAGCGAAGTCGAAGAACTCGCCGGATTCGACGGAGCCGATCCACGCCTCGAGGAATGCCTTCACTGCAGCCATCGCCAGAAGCACGAGCCCCTTCTTGAAGCTGCCCCAGTTGGAGCGCATCAGCACGGCGGCGAGCAGCGGCAGGATCACGGTCAGCGCGAGGCTGAGGACGCCGGCCAGCGACGGCTCGAACAGGTAGGTCGGCAACGTGGGAAAGACGATCGAGTCCATGGGTGCTCCTTGCAGGGTTGAGTGCCGCCGCAAGGGCGGTTTTGAAGTAGGTCGGCTTTGGCGAGAGATTCAGCTGCCGGATTTCATGTGGATCAAAAGGATCGGCCGTAAGGTTCCATCCGGCCATGATCAAAGAAAGGTTAGGCCGGAAAGATGTCAGACCCCGCCGCCAGAATGCGGGCATGCAGCGCATCGACCTGGGGTCCGTCGAACACGTTGTTCACCGCTGGTGGATCAGAGGCCAACCCGGCGAGATCGGCCATGCCGCCATCGGGCTCGGCCAAACCATCGACGGCACATGGTTCGCCGCCCGCGCCGAGCATGGCCGCAACCAGGCATGGGCGGCGCACAGTGAACGGCAGGCCTGCGACGCCGTCACGTCATGGATCAGGCGCCGGGGCGGACCAGGGATGTGGCAGGAGTTGAAGCAGGCAGCCGAACACCAGGCCCGATCAGATCCATCACTTCAGGCACGTTCCTGATCGCCCACCTGCGCCACGCATCGCATTCCTGCACGTGGGAGTAGCCGGGGCACTTCGCGCACCAGCCCAGCAGGTAATGGCTGGACGTCGAATGGCCCGGACCGACCAGGCCAGCCAGATGCTCCTCAAACTGGATGCCCACGACCGCACCCCCTACAGGTCAGGTGGGTCGGGGAACTCGTGGTCCAAGTTGTCGCGGACCATCTTCGCGACCTTCTCGTCCCAGGGCCTATGCCCGCGGATCCTGGTCCGGGTCGCCCCGAGTTCCTCGCGCAGCTCCTGCACCTCGGAACGCATGAACTCGAACCGCCGGTCCGCCTGCTCCTGCAACGCACTGATCCGCTGGTCCGCGGACTCCACATGCGCCGCGAACTGCGCCGTCCGGTCCGCGCGTTCCTGTGCCACCAGCTGGTCGTAGGCAGCCGACTGGGCGGCGACCTGCTGCGTCAGCCGGTCCAGCGTGTCGAACGCGAACGCGAGGGTTTTCTGCATGCGGGCCAGGTCCCGGTCGGCGTCGTCGTCGCGTTCCCGCTCCGTCAACACCCCCGCCTCCACCTCGAGCTTGCGGGCCTCCGCCTCCATGCGGCGGGCCGTCGCCGTCTCACTCGAGCGGGACATCCGCTTCACCAGCACTGTGCCCAAGAAACCCAACCCCGCTGTGATGATGGTGCCGGCCAGAACGATCAGCGCTGGAATCCAGACGGTGCTTTCCAGCGCTGGTGCTGCTGTCACTTCTTTACCCGAACCCGGGTGGCGCGCACCCAGGTGAGGATGCGCAGGTGGGCGATAAGTAGTGCCGCCCATCCGTAGTACGAAAACATGCCCTGCCAAGACGGCTTCTGGCCGTCCGGATTTATCTGCCAGGCGATCATGGCTCCGGCAAAGCTGGTCGCGAACATCAAATACCAGATCACGATGCCTGCGGCGGCAACCATCTCCGTCTGGACGTGGCGCCGCCACGTTGCGACACCCAGCACCAGGCCGAGGATGACCAAGACGGCACCGACGGTGAACGGGGCGCCCGGCACTATCCGGATGCCGGCGTACGCAGGTGTTGCGATGCCGGCCGGCCCGTTCGCAATAACCGCGCCGCCGACGAGCACAGCGGTGATGGCGTGGATGTGCAGCAGCGACAGCCTGCCGGTGGTGGAGCGGCGCTGATGCTCGGTCAGGTCGGTCAGGTCTCGGCCGACTGATGCGAGGCTGTGCCGCAGGTTGTCGAGGTCATGCTGGAGTTCACCTGGATCATGCATGGCCGTCCCCCGTGATGGCGCAGTGTTCTGCTGGAGCTAGATGGAGGCGAGGATGCGCCCCACGTCGGCTGCTTTCGTGCCGAGCGCGGCCCGCAGAGCGTCAGCGATCTGCACGGGCGTCCGATCGCCTGCGCCGAGGGCTTCGATGACCGCGGCGGCGTTCTGCGCGGCGCTGGGCGGGACTTCGGCGGCTTCGAGGCCGGCGTACTGCCGCAGCACCAGCACGTGGGCGTAGATCTGTTCGAGCCACGACACCCCAGCCCAATGTGTGTTGACCTCGGAGCCGTCCGCGTTCTTGCCCGGTGCGGGTTTGCCGGGTGCGGCGAGGACGCCGTCGGTGCCGAGGACGGCGGAGCAGAGGGCTTTGCGGACATCGGGGTCTTTGAGCCAGGTCGTGAACTCGGCCTTGGTGGTCATGTCGTCGTCCTCCTGCTTGGCGGGTGCGGCGGCCAGCAGCCCCCACGGGCGGGTGTTCTGTTCGAGCGCGACCAGGTCACGGGCAGACACGTGTGCATGCTTGTCGTGCGGGTTCGGTCCGGTGTAGGTGCGGGCGGTCCAGCCCCACGAGCGTGACCAGATCCGGCCGTTCCAGATGATGTACTGGATGCGATCTTCGAGACCGGCTCGACAGCGGGTGACAAGGATCTGCACGATCCGGTCCATCGGCCAGCCCGGCTTGCGAAGGTCTTTGTCAAGGTCCAGAGCGTGTACCCAGCCACGGGAGTCCGGGTTGTGGTCTGACTTCGTCGCCTGGTGCCGAAGATCGCCGACGGCTCCGTCGCTGCCTTTGTCTCGCCCCGGCGCGAGGGTGTTGACCTCGGACCGCAGCGCTACCAGGCATGGCACAAGCGACCAGCTAGCCATGGCTTGCCGTCGCATGCAAAGCGTTGAAGCAAGCGCGCAGGTGCCGTGCGTCGTCCAGCGCGTTGTGCTGCCCGGCGGCCTGCTCCGGGATCGGCGGATTGCCTGCCGCTCGCAGCGCCTGCTGGAAGTCGTGGGTGAACATCGGGATGCCGGACGGCAGGGCGACCATCGGCCCGAAGAGTTGGCAGAGCACGACGTGGTCATAAGCGCCGTAGTCCGCCCACAGCTCCAGGTCGGTGTAGGTCTCCAGGTCGTTGCCGAGCAGGAAGGCGGCCACCCGGTTGGCAATGGCTTCCCGCTCGCGGACGGCCGGGTCGTGGAAGTCGATCAGCCAGCTCTTCGGCACCTGGTTGCGCCGGTCGCCATGCGGCTGCGGGAGCTTCGGCACGACGTTGGCCATCAGCCACTCGTCCTTCTTGATCCGCTTCCACGGGGCGTCCCGGCTAACCAGGTACAGCTCCCGGCCGTCCTCAGCGACAATGCCGATCGAGATCAGCTCGATCGTCTTGCCGTCCTCGAGGAATTCGCAGTCGTAGAAGTAGCGCATGGTCATTGCCCCCAGCCGTCGTCGACCGGATCCCCAGACAGGGCTTCAGCACTGTCGCCCAGCTTGATCTCGTTCATCGGGTCGGTGGCCAGCGGCAGCCGGTCCCAGTCGATGCGACGCTCACCGGTGTCCACGCCCTGCGGGTAGACCAGCGAGTTGTCATGATCGAAGCAAAGCGTGAACCGGTCTGAGCTGCTGCGCTTGTAGATCCACGCCTTGCCGGCGGCGCGGTCGGTGGCGATGAACCCATCCGGTGAGGTGACCGTAACCTGCTTGCCGTTGAGCGGGCCCTCCTCGCACCAGGCGGTCACAGCCTCACTCATGGCGGTGGTCCTGCTCGTGGGCGGTCACGTACGGGCGGGCCGTGGACGCCGAGTAGCTGGTCGGCAGGAGAGCCTCGAGTTCCTGGATGCGGGCGGCCTGCACCTCGGCCAGAAGGGAGAGGCGGCACAATTCAAACTCGACCGGGTACTGCTGCCGGAACCGTGCGATCAGGTCGTCACTGTCAAGCTGCATCGTCGGCCTCGCCTTCCTTCTCAATCCGGTCAAGCCACGCCTCATATTCGGAGCAGCTCTGTCCCGGATGGGCCTCGTGACAGCCGATGACGGTCCAGCCGTCCGTACTGAAGACGTCGTTCATGACCTTGGTCTTTCGATCAGGCGGGTTGAAGAGGGTGTTCCGGACGGCCCGAAGACCGTGACTTCGCAGGGCCGGCGCGCATCGTGGGGGCACGAAGAGAACCACGCCCGGAACACCCCGAACAGGGGCGACTCAGAGGTCGCGGACAAACTCGAGTTCGAGGACCGAGTTCTGGGCGCCACCCACCACCGTCGAATGGGTGCCACCGGCGAGGATGGCCGCCTGGCCCATCAGTTCGACGTAGTCGGTGGTGCCGTTGAACGCGATCAGTGCGGTGCAGGACACGGCATGCGCGAACGACTGGGTCGTACCCGGATTACGGCCGCCGGGCGGGATCTGCGTCGACCCGTTCAACCGCAGGAAGCAATACAGCAGTTGCCAGTCCGTGCGGTTCTGCCAGATCACGGTGCCCGCCACCCGGTAGTAGCCGGCCTTCAACGGGGTGATCCGGCCCGTATTGCTCGACGTGGAGTGGTAGCCGTGGGTGTCGAAGTCTTCGGTGTCGAACAGGATGGTCGTCGCCGTGTTGTTGGCGATGCCGGTCTGCGCCGCCGACTGTTTCAACCGGACGAGCGGTTTCGCCGTCGTCCCGGCGATCACCGACATCAGGTTGGCGAGGAACGTCTTCCCGCCGGCCACAGGTGCCGTCACCGGATACCTCCGTTCATAGCGCCCAGGCGCCGGCGTCGAGCAGGGTCACCTTGTCGGCGCCCGCCGTGTGTGCGGTCGAGACGCCGTTGACGGCCCGGGTGACGGTGAACGTCCACGCCGACCCGGAGCCGGAGATGTTGGTGATGAGGACTTCTTCTTTGCCGAGCTGCGCCCGCAGGCTCACCGCGCCGGTGGTCCAGGGTTCGCCGTTGGAGTTCATCGACCACGACGTCGCGGAGCTGATCACACCCGACGACAGGACGGTGTTGGAGGGCTCCCACACCGAGTCGCCGTCCCACACCCCTACGTCCCACACCGAAGCGGGCGACGTGTCCAAGCCTGCGGTCCAGGTGATGCCGTCACCCGACTGCCGGGCGCTGAACCGTTCGGTGATCCCGTCAACGATCTGGTCGATCGTGGACAGCCCGGCGATGGTGGGTGCGTTCGGCCATTGGGCGCGGGAGCCGATGTCGCACAGCAGCCAGTCGTCGATCAGATCCGGATTGGCGTGCAGTTCGACGGTAAAGGCGGGGTAGTGGGCGCCTTTACCGTCAACGGAGGTGTGGACCCGCCATTGGGCGTGCGGGCCGGTGTCGGCGTCGTACAGCACGTCCAGGGTGGCTTTGTCGGCGACGGTCCCTCTGCGGTCCCGGAACTCCTTGGCCGCGGCGGCAGTCGAGGCAGACCCGTTGCGGCGTTCTACCGTCCAGAAGTTGGGGCTGCCGACATTCAACTTCGGGACGAGCACGTCCGCTGGATCCACTGACCCGGAATGGGCGAACGCCCCCAAGTCGACAACCAACGCCGGGTCTTGGTTGTACCGGTCGGTGCGGTCCCGGTACAGGTACCCGAACTCCGCCTCCCACAGCAACGATCCGCTGCCGGAGTCGACGGTGGCCGTCATCAAATCGATGAACGCACCCTCCGGCTGGGCATTCAACGACGTCACCTGCTCGACGTCACCGACCCACCGGAGCGGCACATTCTCCTCATCGGCCAGCCGCGCCGCCCGCATGTGCAGCCGCTCGTACGCCCACCCCCGGTCCGCGCGGACCGCGAGCAACCCGTCGTAGTAGAACGGCAGGGCGGTGGCGACCTGGTCGTGGACGGTGGCATGCCCGGCCAGGAAGCGGATACCGAACGGGTCCACCGACGCGGTGGTGTTCTTCTGGTCCGGGTTCAGGTTCAGCCGGCCTACCGCGCCGAGGGTGCCCGCCACCGACCCGACGGCGAGGGAGGAGGCATTGCCGTACAGGACGACGTCGATGTTGGCGCCGTTTTGTTCCGCCGTCACCGAATAGTTGACCAGGCTGGAAAACAGGGTTCCGTAGGTGACGACGTTGGTGACCGTGGCGGTGGTGTCGTTGTAGGCGCGCACCTGGAAACCCGTAGCCGTGTTGACCAAAGCCCAGCGCTGGTGGGTGCCGGACGGGGTTGACCATTCCATGGTGCGGATTTCGGTGATGCCGCCGCCCGCCAGTGGGGCGAGGGTTTGCAGTTCCGCAGACACTGTCCATTCGCCGGTCGCGGACAGCGGTACCGGCCCGGACAGGCGGGCACCGGCCGCGAGGGAGACGAGGGCGCTGGATCCGAACTGGCTGATGATGGTGTCGTCGGGCACGCCAAGGTCGAAGGCGAATCCGACGGGGCCGGTGGGCACCATCGGCGGCTGATCCGGGAACGCCGAGGCGGCCGACGTGGACTGCGCTTTGTCTTCGAGTGGCCAGTAGGCGATCGGCGGGATCGGTGCTTTCTCCATCGACCGCCGCAGTGGTGAAATCGCGTCGGCGGTGCGCCGTTCCAGGCGGGTCGACACCCCGCCGATGTCGAGCTGTACAAGGCTGTGGGTGGTGCCGTCACCGATCGGCCGGAACGTCGCCCGGATGTCGGCGATGAATCCTTCGATGCGTGGGTAGCGGGGCTGCTGCGCCGTCACATTGTCGACGGACACGACGGGTGTGACGTTGGTGTTGCCGGGCAGGCACCACGACGCCACCCCGAGATAGTCGGTGCCGGTGGTGTGCGTGTCCACGACCAGGTCGAACAGCCAGTTGTCGGGCTCGGTGCCCGCCGCTAGCCATGCTTTCGCCCGCAGCCGGTTGCCGACGTGCAGGATCCGGCAGCGGATGGCGGTGCCGCCGGTGTAGGTGAGGCCGGGCTGGACGATGGAGGTGATCTGCGAGTAGGTGCCGCCGGTTCGCCGCCACAGGCCGATCCGGATGGTGCCGGCCGGATCGAATTCGACCATCGGCCACACGAAGTCGCTCATGGTCATGCTGGATCGCAGGGCCGGGCCGACGGTGATCGGGGCGCCCGTCGTCACAGCCGCAACCGACGAATCAAACGTCAGGTCGACGTCGCGGTGCGGGATACCGGCGCGCATCAGCCGGATCTGGTTGGTTGCCGAGAACGCCAGCTTTCCGGCGCCGGCGGACACGGATGTGCCGGTGATTCCCGCCCACGCACCGCCGACGTCGGCGGTGCCCCAGCCGGAGGCGACAGTCCGGGTGAACGTGTCGGACAGCCACACGCTGGCGTCGGTGCGGATGGACAGCCGGGCGGGCACCCCGAGGTCGACGTACGGCCAGTACGGGGAGGTGACCAGTTCCGGCGTCAAAGCGCCGTCGTCGTTGAGCAGCGTCAACCCGGTGCAGGAGGCGGTTTTGCGGGTGCCCGCCCCGACGGTCACACCACGGGAAATCTGGATGGGGGAGACGGTGGTGATGCGGTCGGAGAAGTCGACGAAATCCCAGCTGGCGGGGGACGCGTTGAGGTCGGCGCCGAACGCCAGCTCCAACGTCATTTCGAGGTCGCCGCCGTCGACGAAAGACGGCATGTCCACCCCCGGTGTGCTCGACAGGAGGCCTGGGATGAGGATCGGCACAGTCCACCCCCGCGACTCGTAGGAGCGAGCTCAGGGCGGTGAGTTAGAGGCGGGTGAGGGTGGCGACCGCCCCGGCTTTCAGGGTGCCGGTGGCCGACGCGTTGACGTTCCAGCGGATCCCGGCCGTGCCGATCGCGGTGACCGTCATGACGAATACAAGGTCAACGCGGTAGCTGGTCGCGGTCGCAGCCGGGCTTGTACCCACCGCCGTGTTCCAGGCGGTCATCGCCGTGGTGGTGGATGCGGTCGGGGACGTCCACATGGTCACGAAACCCGAGTTGACCGTGGTCGTCGCGCTACCGCCCACCCCGAACCGCGGTCCGTTCGTGGTCGACGACGACTGGAACAGGCCCTCCAAGGACACCCGGTAGGTGCCCGGTGGGACGTCGTTGAACGTTAGACCGGTGATGTTCGCCGTCGTCGTCGACGTGGTCGTCAAGTCCGACGTCAGCGCTTTACCGCGGGAGTGTGACGCCTGCTCATGGTTGGCGATCAGCGTGCCCAGGTTGGTGCGCAGGTTCGTGATCGAGCCCGCGAACAGGGAATCGACCTGCACATGCGCAGTCGACGGGGCGGTGCCGTAGTTGCCGTACACCCCGTCGACGATCGGATACCCGTCATCGCAGGACAGGGTGACCGCCGTCGAGATGGTGTCCACGCCGGCGTTGGCGACGAAAATGTCCCGCAGGCTCGTCATGCCCAAGCTGTTGTTCTGGATGACCGTGACCGGCCCGCCGTCGGACAGGTCCGCGCAGAACGCGTAATGCCGTTCAAGGTGGATCCGTTCCGTGTTCGCTTCGATCATCACGACGGGTTCGCCGAAGGAGATGAACGGCGACTCGGTCTTCAGCTTCTGGATGTAGATGCCGTTCGGGCCGTTGCTGTACCCCGCGAAACCCGGCCCGATCCGGACCGCGCCCGCCCGGAAATGCTCGATGTGCAAGCCCGTGAAGACGATTTCATTCGAGCTGTCGACCGATGAGCCGAACCCGGAACTGGCCCGCTTGGAGCGGACGTACAGGGCTGGTTGTTCGGTGACGCCGATACCGGAGCAGTACTGCATCCACAGGCTGTAGAACTGGGAGTCCCAGACTTCGACGAGGTCCATGCCAATGCCGGACACGTTGAAGATGAACACCGAGTTGAACACGACCTGGGAGGCGTACACCATGTCGACGCCGGTCGCGGTTTCGCCGTCGCCGTCGATCGTCAGGTGCTCCACCGACGCGTACCAGTTGCGGTTCACATCAGCCGAGCCGGTGCCGTAGATACCCAACGACACGACGTTGGCGGTGCGGCGCAGTGTGACGGCTTCGCGGGACGCGCCCATCAGCCGGACCTGCGACTTCAGGGCGATGGTCTGCGAGTGCAGGTACACGCCGGCCGGGAAGAACACGGTCCCGCCGGTCAGGCTCTGGCCTGCCGAGCCGGTCCCGGATGCGCCCAACGCTGCCGCGTAGGTGATGGCGGCGTTGATCGCTGCCGCGTCGTCGGTGGTGCCGTCACCGCGGGCACCGAACGCCCGGACGTTGACCATGCCGGAGGCGCTGATGCCGTTGTCGTGGGGGTCGAGAATCCAGGACACGCCCGTGCCGACGTGTTTCAGGCGTAGGGAGCCGATGAACCCGTCGGGGCCTTGGAAGACGGGGATCTGCCCGAGCGTGGTGGAGGTGACCAGGTTCGACGGGAGGGCCGAACCGACGCCGTCGACAATGCCGGTGAGCTGGACGGTGTTCGCGAGGTTCCAGACTTGGAAGGTTTGTGCTGCGGGGAGTCCGGCGACTTGCTGGCCGGAGATGGTGACTTCGGAGACGATCACATCGTCGGCGCCGCCGCCGTATGAAGAACGCGCCATTGCCGCCTCCCTTTCACTAGTTCGGGAGGCAATCCGCAGCTCTATTGATCATTCAGGAATGAGACAATAGAGAGCAGAAACGAGCCCGACATGGCGACTCCTACACCGCCGTGCCGGGCTCTTGATCGCCAACGGAGGGCGACCCAATGGGTAATGCTATCGCCGAGTTTCGGCAAACAGTCTGCGCACCTGGCTTTGAGCCCAAGCACACCGTGCAGGAGCCCCCGGATCCTCGGCGCCCGCCCGCGCTGGTTGTTCTTCCCGCCGAGGCGGCTATTGCACGACTTGCGCCGATGGGTCTCGACCCTGAGCGCATGGTCAACGATTTAGCCGAGGCGGAGCGTCTTCTCGATCACGCTGAGCGCCGCTTCCTGAAAGACGTGGAAGCCGGGTACCGGTCGGGCAGGTTCACCCAGCGCGACCTTCGTCAGATCTACGAGGGATACCGACCACTTGCCCGTCCAGGGCACAGCGCTCGCTGGGATGAGACCGTTTCGTTCAAGTCGAGTCTTGTGATCGGGCAGATGTACAACGAGCCCGACTCGGACGGGAGGTGGCGCGGGCCTTGGCCGCTTTACTCTGGCCTGTCACTCCCCGCCGCCCGCCAAGCCGTTGTCTACTACCTCTATGACGGATCTGGGGCTTGCTGCTATATCGGAAGCAGCGGCAACCTGCGTGATCGGCTGAAGTGGCACAAGGACGACGGGAAGATCTTCGAATCCTGGATGGCCGAACCGCACGTCGATCGCGAGGCGGCCTACGTGGCGGAAGACCTGTTGCTTCGATCCGCTCAACCTCTGCCGTACTACAACGGCAAGGCATACCGATGAGTAGTTGAAGCTCAAAGATGCACCGAGGAGAAGCGAATGACCGACCCGTCGTACACCTGCGCTGTCTGGTACATGCGCTACTACAACATCGAATACGAACTGTGTGCCACCGAGGAGGAGGCGGCCCGGTTCGCTGTCTGTCTCCGCGACGACAGTCAGGGCGTACCGCTCGGTATCCAGTTTGCCGACGGGCGCGCCGTGAAGTCCGCCGACTGGTCGTTTCTCGACGAGGTGGAGGAGCTCATGCGGCTTGAGGCTGCGGATCGGGTTGATCGACTGCGGCAGGAAACCCCGCCGCCGTCCCGCAAGACCCGCGATCCGTTTGATGGGAACCCGCTTGTAGTCGACCTGACCGAGCCGTCTTGGCTTGGCCAGTAGGAGTCGACTTCCGGTGGCTGCAGGGCGGGTGTCGCCGCGAGGCCGCACCCGCCCTGCTCTACGCCTTCTCGAATCGCTCCCGGCCGTCGAGCGAACTGTGCACGACCAGCCAGCCGACCGCCCCGGTCTCCTCGTCCTTGACCGGCTCGGTACGGACCCCGCACGGGCAGTCTTCGCCTTCGTCCTCATGCTCGATGAGGTCGTTGACCGGGAGAACGTGGACGATCGACATCAGTCCGCCTTTCAGCTCGACAGCGCCGCGACGGGGTCTCCCCGGAACCGGAACCCGATCATGTCCCGCAGCGAGTCAAGCACCGGGTCTCCCGAGCTGCCGGTCTTCCACTCCGCGGTGATCGTCTTGTTGTCCGCCACCGACAGGCTGGACCGGATCGACGCGTCCATGTCGGCGCCGAGCGCCGGCAGGTTCGTCCCTGCGACGATCGAGGTCACGTCGCTCAGTTCCGCAGCCAGCGCGGATTTCCGGTCCGCAATCCCGGTGATCAAGCCAGACATGATCGCGGCACCAGCCGGGCGGAGCAGTACCCGGTCCTTCTCGATCGGCCCCTTGTTGGCCTGAATGAACCGGCCGACCCCGCCGAGGAACGAGCCGAGCGTGTTGAACATCGACGAAATGCCTTGCATAAGGCCGGAAATCACGGCGCGTCCATGATTCACCAGCCACGACCCGGCGTTGGCCAGAGCGTTCTGCACCGTCACCCGGGCGTTGCCCGCGTAGGCGCGCAGGTTCCCGAACCAGGAGGTCATGCCGTTGGCAAGGCCGATAATCGCGTTGCGCCCATGGGTGGAGAGCCACGTGCCCGCATTCGACAGGGCGTTCTGCACTGTTGTTCGGGCCTGGCCGGCACGACTACGCAGGTCCGCCATCCTCGACGAGACACCCGAGCTCAGGCCGTTGATCGCACTCTGACCATGCTGCTGAAGCCACGTACCGGCACCGGAAAGGGCGCCCCGGACCCGGTCCGGGATCTCCCGCACCTTGTCCACCAGCTGCCCGAACTTCTCCCCAATTCCGAGGACAAGCCCGTCAATCAGGTTCCGGCCGACCTCAGCCATGACCGTTGACGGCGACGCGATCCCGAACCCGGCCCGGATCCGGCCCAGCAGAGAATCAGGGCCCTCCCACAGCAGGCCGGCGATCGAGAACTGGCCGAGACGTTCCTCGATGCCTTCGATCAGGCCATCAATGATGTTCCGGCCGCCCTCGCGGAACTGCTCGACCAGGCTGCCACCGTCGTTGCCGGTCACGGCACCGCTGATCGCTTTGCCGACCTCGCCGCCGGCCGAACCGCTCAGGCCGAAAATGTCGGACAGCTGGTAGATGAAGGTTTGGAGGCGGAAGAACGCTTCCTGGACGCGGTCGAAGGCACGACGGACCGTGTTGGCGAACTCCAGGAACTGCTGGCCTGCCTCTTTTACGTCGTCGATCAGCTGGCGGATGCGCTGCTGATTGTCAGGGTCCTTCAGCCACACGGCGACCTTGTCGAGCGCCTGCTTGAAGGACTCCAGTGGGGTCTTGCCGGTGTTCGTGTTGTCCCCGGTGATGATCTCGAACAGGCTGGCGATGATCGACCCGACGGACCTGCCAATGTCGAAGATGTCGTGCATCGCCTTCGCGGCCTTGTCGAAAAACGATTCCAGGCCGCCGGTCTTCTCGCCCTGAAGCACCCAGTTCGAGAACTCGGTGACGATCCCGGCCAGTTCGTCGCCGAGCTTCGACAGGAACGGCCCGGCCGCCTTCGACAGGGCACCGAACGCCGGTACCAGACTGGTAGTGATCGACGCGCCGAGCTTGTCCAGCAGCTGCCGGAACCCCTCCGCGCCGGCCTGGATATCGTCCATGAACTTCGGCGTGGTGATGCTCTTGCCGAGGTTTTTGAAAAATCCGTTGAACGTGTCCGCGTAGCTGCCCAGCGTCTCCCGCAGCCGCGGAATCCACGCCTCACCTACCCGGGTCACCGTCTTGTCAAGGCCCTCGAACAGCCTCTGCTGCACATCAAGTCGCAGGTTCTCGAACGCCGGCTTGAGTGCCTTGATCGCGTTGACGAACCTCTGCGCCGCCGGGGCGAGCTTGATGACCTCTTTGGCCACCCCGCCAGAACCGGCAGCAACTTTCTGCTGCGCCGCCGCCAGCGACTCCTGCGCCGCGATCAGCCCATCCGTGGCGGACTTCTGGCCGTCCAGGGCCGACTTGACGCCGTCCTGCGCGGAGATCAGAGAGTCGGTGGCGTCAATGACACCGTTCTGTGCGTCCCGAACACCCTGCTGCGCGTCCTTGACCGCATCCCACGCCGATACCTGGTCCTCAAGGGCGCCCTGAACCTTGTCGCTGCCCTCGACGCCCTTCGCCGCGAACTCCTGCGACTCCTCCGTCAAATCCTCGACGGAATCCTTGGCATCCTCCAACGACAACACCGAACGGTCGTAGGCGTTCGACGCGCGGGCGATCGCTTTCAGGTCGCCGGTCAGTTTCGCCTCGTTCAAGGCGAACAAGGCATCGTTGACGGCCTGAGCCGCCTCCGCCTCGGAGATGACCGCCCCGCGCAACGCCCGGCCGAGGTCTTCAATGTCCTCGCGGGCCTCACGGCGGGCCCGATTCACGGCCTCCTGGCTACGGATGGCGCGCTGCTGGGCTTCGATGAGCGTGTCCTGCGACTCGCCGACAGCGCGTTGCGCCGCCACCAGGCCACGCTCTGCGGCGGCCACCGACCGCAGCGACGCCAAATACTGGCGGTTCGCCGCGGCGATACCCCGCCGCGCTGCCTCCACCTGCCGGGACGCGGACGCGATCTGGCGGGCCTGGTTCGCCGCCTGGCCGGCCGCCCCACCACCGCCGCCGCCGCCGCCACCTGCGGACGGCTTGAATGCTTCGGAGATGCCTTTGAATCCGAGCGCCAGGGTGCCGACCGCCGCACCGATGCCGGCCATTGCACCGGGAATCGCCGCCGCCGCACCTGCCGCCGCTGCCAGCAGAGGCGGCAGCAACGTCAGGCCGGCAGCGATCGCGCCGACAACACCGACCACCGGGCCGAGTGCGCCCAGCAGTGAACCTGCGGCACCCGCCGCCCCGGTCAGTGCCCCACCCACCGCGCCTGCAGCACCGACAGCGCCCTGCAGAAGACTTCCGAGCCTTGACGACGACCGGTTCTGGTCAACGTCGACATCGACGGTGACGGCTGACCGCACCTGCGACGTCACGCGCGCCAACTGCGACCGCAACCGGCCGGCGAAGCTACCAGTCTCCGGTTCGACCTCGACCGGCACGCGCAGGCCGTTCAGGTTGCGCAGCTGCTGGTTGATGGCGCTGGTGTCGACGTCCATCTCAACCGGCACCGAGATGGGGTCCTGGCCGATGGAGTCGCGGATCCGCCTGCCAACGTCGAGGTTCCGGAGGCCTTCCTCGACGCGCTTGCGGATGTCCTTCACGAGGGATCGCAGTTCGGCGACCACCTCGACACTGACCTGGCCAACGCTCGTCGGAGAGGTCACGAAGACACCCCCGGCCGCAATCAGTCAGAGGCTCCGGGAGGGATCAGGTTCAGGTTCCGCAGCCGCTGGGCGAGGTCGTCACCCGACGGCTTGCCTCTGGCCGGCTGGTTGCCGCGGCTCGTCGTAGACGGCAGATCGATCGGCTTGGGCTTCTGTCCTTTGCCGCCCGCCCGCTGCCAGTTCGCACCGGCAAGCCGCAGGTCGATCTGCCGCAGCAGTAGGGCGGTCATGTCCCACGACGCCATCGGTCCGCGCAGCTTCTTGTGCAGCAGTGAATCCTCGTACCCGGCCAACCCTTGGATCAGGTTGAGGAGCTCCCTGGCGGGGAGTCGGCCAGTTCCACAACCGCAGGTGCCGCGGCAGCCTTGCGCGGTGTGCGCTTCGCCGCGGCCTTCTTCGGTTTGGCCGAAGACGACTTCCGAGAGGCGGAGACCGTACTTGAACCGGAAGTCCGCCTCGAGCTCTTTCCAATGCTCCCGGAGGAGCCGCTCGAGGCCGGCGCTTCCCCCAACTTGCCGCCGCCGTGCGCCACCCACCGCTCGAACAGCATGAACAGGACGGGGGTGGGGACCTGCACTTCGGCCCACGCCGCAACCTGGTCGGCGGTGAACATGCGGGAGAAAAGGCTGAGGACCTGCTCGGTGTCGATGGCGTCCATCGACTCGATCTCGGCCAGCACGCGGTAGTCCAGGTCGCCGATGTGCGGCAGGGACCACTCACGGCCAGACCAGGTGAAGAAATACGGCTCGCGGCGGATCTCCGCGTAGGCGGCATCCAGATCGTCGGCGACGGTGCGACCAAGGACGGGGCTCGGTTTGGGGTTGGCCTTGGCGGGCTTCAGGACCGGGACACCCTGGATGGTCTCGTCCTCTGGGGTCTCGCTCATGCCGTCACCCCCGTCGTGCCTTCGTCTTCGTCCGGCAGCAGACCGATACGACGCAGACGCTCAGCCGCATCGTCCGCCGAAGTCAGAAGCTTCGGCTCCGGGCCCTTCCGGCCATTCTGGGTCCACTCCATGCGCGCCAGGCGGTGCTCGACCCGCGCAAGCAGCAGGGCCTCCGTCGACCAAGGCGCGGGCTTCGGCCTGACGGGCAGGCCACCGAGCGCTGCGAGGACATCGCCGTGGTAGTGCTTCTGGATGATGTCGCGCAGGGCGTTGAGCAGCTGGTCGCCGTCGTCTCCCGGCGCCCAATCCACACTCACATCGGTGGTCACGACTGCACCACCCGAAGGTCGATGTTGCCGGTCTTCGCCGCAGCGTCCTGAATGCCGAGCAGCACCGGGTCGCATCCGCACGTCCACCGCTTAAGCGTGTGATCGTGCGTGTTCTGTTCCGCGTTCGCGGCAACCTGCGAGCCGAGCCCGTCCGGCTGCGGAATGCCACCCCACATCGAGATCGGCTGCGCCGGAACGGCGGGGCGCACGTTGGGTGCTTCCTGGCCGAGCGAGGCATCGCCGATCGTCAGCGCATCTACCGGCATGACGAGGTTCAGGACCACGCCCCCTTCGCCGTCGGGGGAGACCGCGAAGTCCTGGACTTCGATAGGGGTGCCGCCGTTGATGCGTGCTTGCCAACTACCGGCCGACACCGTGTTGACCTCACCCGCTGCCGGGTCGATGTGGCCCAGCTCGGCGAGGCGCTGCACCGTGGACTCGCGGTCGGCGACAGTTCTGGGGTCGGCGGACTCTTCGACGCGTACGAGTTCCACTCGGGAAGGGCTGTTCATGGTTTCTCCTTGGCGGGTGTGGGCGGGTAGAGACGCAGCCGGCCACCCGCCCGAGGGCCGGCTGCGTCGTTCAGGGGTAGGCAGGTCAGACCGCGAGCGAACTGTCCAAAATGTACCTATAAGCCACGTTATTACTGGCGTCAGGGAACGCCTTGATCGTCCAGGCGTACACAGTCGTTTCCTGTGACGACCAAAGGACGTCACCGCGCTCCGACACCTGACCGAGCGGCACAACGACACGCTGCGCCTTGCCGGAGTCGGAAATGCCGTGCAGGATCCACGTCCGCACGTCCTTGACTGGCGCCTTTTCGGCGATGGAGACGCCATAGGCGGTCTGCGTGATGGTGGAGCCGGCGTACTGGATGCCGAGGGTGACCAGGTTGGTCTCCATGGCTCCGAACGCGAACGTCTTGGTGACTTCGCCGGGGATCGACGCGGCCAGAGCGTTGCCCTGCCACATGAAGATGTCCGTCGAATCCTGCGAGGTTGCGTCAGTCACGCCTTCGTCAGTCAGCGCCCCAACCTCGGAGTAGATCGCCGAGTTGATCGACGTGGTTGGATCGGTCGGCAAAACAGGGTTGGTGACACCGAACCCCGAAACCGCGACGAGCCCGTTCTGATAGGCGCGGATCTTGGTGACATCGACCGCCATGGGTCATCTCCTTGCATGGTGAAGGCCCGGCGGTCGCCGGGTGAGAGGGAAAAGCCAGAAGAGGCGGTCAGATACCGGGAACCCGGATGACCTGGAACTTCACGTCGGCGTGATCGCCGGAGATCTGCAGCACGCTCGAATAGCTGGCTAGGTCATACGGGCCGAGCACCTTCACGGCGCTCGCGGCCAGCGACACCGTTCGCGCTGCCGGAACCAGGCCATCGACCGTCGCGGTCGGCGTGATCGTGATCGTGCGTGGCGACGCACCAGCATTGGTGGCGATGATGATGACCGACCGGCCGTCGTGGGCGACGCTGTTGCCGTTCGCCACATCAGCGGCAGTGCCCGCGGCGAGCACAGTGCCCGCCTTGGACGATTCGACGGCGGTCAGGGCAGTGCGGGGCATGGCAACCTCCGGGCATGACGAAAGCCCGGCGGTTATCGCCGGGTGCAGGGGTGAGCTGGGATCAGATGACGCCGTGCAGGATCACGCGGTAGGCCGCGGTGCGTCGGTAGACAGACGGGTCAGGCGCCCAGATCGGCGGCGTCGCCCGGCAATGCTTGACCAGGACGCCGTTGCCGAAGACCGTGCCCGGAAGCTTGAACACCATCGCGTTCCAGATATCCAGGGACACGGCCTTGCACCGGTCCTCGTCCGCCGCGTACGTGTTGGCGTCTAGGAGCACGTCATCGAGTGTCAACGGCAGATCGTTCGGGCTGATGTCGCGAAGCACATGGGTAAGCGGGGCGACGTACCGTTCGTTCGGGGGCAGGTGATAGCTGGTCCAGAACTTCCCGCCTATGGTGTCCCGCATCCACTCGGTGATCAGCAGTTCCGGGTCGGCGTATCCGGTCACCGGCCGGCCGCCCGGAGTGCACGCCGCAGGACATGGAAGGCGGGCGTGCCGGGGTGGTTGACCTTGCGGCCGAACACCTGCCCGGTCTTGGCGTTACGCAGTGGCCACGGCCCGGTGGACTCGATGACGTGGGGCCGCGACCCGTGCTCAACCACCGCCGCGTAGGGGGCAGTGTTGGTGACCTGTACCGCGGCCTGGCCTCGGACGCGGGTTCGTTCTTTGGCGAAACTGGCCCGGTAGACGCCGGTGTCGACAGGCGCGATGGCCTGGGCGAGCGCAATCACCTTGTCAGCGCGGCGCTCAAGCTCGCGGTAAACGGCGTTCGACCGACCTGCGGCGTTCACGCCTGCCCGGTTCGGACGGAAAGTGACCTTGACTTGCGCCACGGCTCACCGCCTCACCAGTAGGTCGAGTAGTCGTAGCGCAGGTCGGCGGGCGGAAAGCTGTACACCGGGTAGGCCAGATCCAGGCCGTACGAATCAGTCCCGTTCGCGGCGTTGTTCGCTTCGGTGAGCTGCCCGAGCATGGTGTTGAGTTGTTTCTCCATGTCGTTGGCCCGCTGCAGCGACTGGTCGTCGTCGGGATATCCGCGTTCTACAGCGATGGCAGCCCAGAGGGCAACGAGTAGGCTCGCCAGTCCTTCGCTCTTGGCGTGCAGCGGGCTGATCAGCGCGCCCACCCAGGCGCCCCCGTCGGCGATCAGCCTTGAAACGGTCAGGCCGTCGGGCACTGTGGTCGAGTCGAAGGTCATCGCGTAGCCGTCTTGGGAGTTGATGGTGCTGGCGACGGACCTGACGAGAGTGCGATGAGGAACGTATGCGGCCACGCGACTGCGTCCCGGCCACCAAGCTGGCCCGCCCGCAACCGGCGACGGAACAACGTAGATCTCAAGGTCTTCGTCGCCTTCGCCGGTGCCGGTGACGTCGAAGTGCAGCACCCATTTGCTGGCCGCGTCGTAGGTGACGGGGCTGACGGCTTCCCACCGCTGGCTGTACTGCTGCGGGCTGGAGTTGGCGATGGGTTCGAGGTCCCCGCCGGCCATGACGAGCGGGTAAGGGTCGGCGTTGGGTGGCCGGACTTCGAGGGTGACTTGGGTGTCGGCGTCGGCGGGGGAGACCACGATGAACGGGGTCTCGACGTCCCCCAGACTCAGATCCGAAGCCACCTCAGCCCCCGCTCATGTAGGTGGGTCCGCGCATGGTGCCTGCGGTGAGCCGGGATCGGATGGTGCCGGCAACGAGAACACCGGGTGTCCGCTTCTTCGGCACGTCGAACGCCGCAGCTGTGACCTCAGCGGTTCCAGCGCTGACGCCGATGATGACGAGCGCGTTGAACGCTTGCGCCCCAGCGAGTGCTTCGAGTGCCTGAGCCTCGGTTGCCGCTGCGGTCGAGACTGTCGCCCCGTACGCCTCGGCCCCGACTTCAGCGGCGCCGGGTGCGGCAATCAGGATGGTCAGGGCTTGCGGGTTGTGCCCGTCGGCCCCGACTTCGGCGACACCTGCCTGTGCCGTGTAGCTGGCCTCCGTGGACACCGACGCGTTGTAGCCGTCCGCCGTGACCGCGGCCTGCCCGGCTGTGGCGGTGAGCGCCGGCTGGGCCGCCGGGTCGTGGGCAGTCGCGGCGACTTCAGCGGTGCCCGCGTTGGCGACCCCGGCGGCAACGGTGACAGCGGTGGCGTTGTAGGCCGTGCTGTCGACTGCTGCCAGCCCGGCGGGCTGGGTGATGTCCTGCGTCGGGTTGTCGGCGCTGACCCCGACCGACGCAACGTCGACGTTGACGGTGACCGACGAGGACGTGGAGACGGTCGGGTTGATGGCCGACACATCCACTAGGGCGTTACCTGCCGTGGCGATGCTGGCCAGTGCGGTGGTCGCGTTGTGGGCGTCCGTTCCGACCGTGGCTGTTCCGGCGTCGGCGGTGTAGGTGACCAGGGCGGCCGGGTTGTACGCGTCGACCCCGACAGCAGCAGTACCGGCGTCTGGCGTTCCGGCCATGACTGCCATGACGCTGTGGGCGGCAGCGGTGACCTCCGCGGTTCCAGCTGTGACGCTGGCCGAAGTGGTTGCCGTCGGATTGAGGCCGTCCACCCCGACGAGGGCGACACCCGCATCGGCGACGACCGTGGGGACGGTGACCGCCGTCGGGTTGTGCCCGTCGGCCTGGACTGCCGCATGCCCGGCGTCGGCAGTGACCGCGATGACCGCGCTGGCGCTGTAGGCGTCCACGCCCACGTCGGCGGTACCGGCGTTGGCGGTGGTCTGAGAAGTCGTGACCGCAGCGGGGTCATGCCCCGTTGCCGTGACGTCGGCCTGCCCGGCGGTCGCCGTGGAGGTGAGAACCGGCGCCGGGTTGTAGCCGTTGACGCCGACCTGCGCAACGCCTGCCGTGGCGGTGACCGCAGTGGCGGTCGTTGCGTTGTGGGCGTCAACGCCGACCGCAGCCTGGCCAGCATTCGCTGTCGTTGCAGCCGGGGCAACGTTGAAGTTGTCGAGGGTGGCGCCGCCGCCGGAGCCGTCGTTGCGGTGCGCTTCCGAGTGGAACGAAATGTCGGCCGGGTTCGCCGACACCCACGATGGCTCGGTGAGGGTGCGCTGTGTCGTCCAGGTGGCGCCGTCCGGGCTGGTCTGCCAGAGTACGTTCCCGGCGCTGCGCTGGAGCCGCCACCACGCGTGGCTGGTCGAGTTGTAGGTGACCGACGTTGCGCCGCCGTCGGTGTAGCCGACCCGGTTCGCGAAGTACAGGGTTCCAGCGACGACGTCGAGGTAGAAGACCAGGTCGGTGCCGGCCGCCTCCGCAGCCGAAGCGACACCCCAGTCCATGGCGGCACCAGTCGAGGTGCCTGCCGGAAACGGGTTGACCTTGGAGTAGGCGTCGTCAAACGTGTAGACGGACCCGGTGCGCTTGGCGTTGTAGCCAGTGTCGGCGGTGATCGTCGCTACGCCGCCGGACTCGCCGACAGTGCCGGAGTCACCCGACCACAGAGTCGGGTCAACGGCGTTGTCGTCGAAGTTGTCCGACACTGTAGAGATGGGCACTGCGGCCGGTGCGCCACCCGTGCGGGTGGGCAGGATGACCGGGTGGCCGTAGGTCAGGATCGGAACACTGACGGTCGAAACCGTGGTTCCGGTGATCCCAGTCTGGTTTGCTCCGCCACCCGTCCAGTCCCGGACCGTCTGCGTGGTCGCATGCTGGTCGAAGACGAACATGACGGTCGGACGAGCCGACAGCCAAGCGTTCAGCGAATACGGCAGAGTAGAGAGCTGGTCATCACTGAGGGCCGTGTCGAACATTCCGACGGCTGCCATGTCGCCGGTGAACCGCTCGCCGCCGCTGGTCGAGTCGCCGATTCGAATCTCGGAGCGGGCGGCACCCGATCCACCCGTGGTCGTCGCGCTGTCTTCCCGCAGCCACGTGTCAGTGTCGTACTTGTACAGGTGGAAACGGAACGGGGCTGATCCGGACAGTGGCTTGGTCAGTGCGGCAATGCACCAACCGTCCGACAATGTGATCGGAATGGACACCGCAGGCGCAATGGCAGTGCCACCGATGGATGCAGTCAGAGCGCCGGAAAGAATTCTTAGGTTTCCGCCTGGCGAGGAGAAGCCAATCGCGAGCAGAGTCTTAGTGCCGGTGACCACGGTAGGGCGGTACAGGGCCGCCCAAGTGAAATGATTGTTCGGCGGTGCGCCGCCGGCCGAGAAGTCGAGGTAGGAGGACCCGTTGAAGTTACGTGCCACACCGACCCCCTGCTAGGTGGTCGTGTACTGAACGGAAATCCCTACGCATTCGGCGTCACCGGAGGCCGTGTCGGCCCCGTTCGCGACCGCCCGCGCCAGCCGGATCACCACGAAGTCCCCGGCTGCCACACTGTCCGCGTTAGACAGAGTCACCGACACCTCGTCGAGGTAGCCCGCCGTCCCCGGCACTGTTGCGGTGCCGGTGTTCGCGGATCCGAAGCCCTTCGCGTCCACGTCAACACTGTCGCCATCCGACACCGCCGCGACCCGCACATCCCACGCCACGCCACCCGATGTGGCCGACGCCATCTTGTACTGCACCACCGCCACGGGGGCTGACGCATAGTCGGCGGGCATCCGGAACTGCCAGGTACACCACTCTTCCGTCGTGGTGTCGAACAGCAAATGCAGGAAGTAGATACCCGGCGCGGTTGCCGAGGACTTCACTCGAGCGAGACCGGGGGCCGCATTCGACGCCGACCCGTCCGGCAGGATCGCGGCGCCAGGCGTGAGCAAGATTGATCCGGTAGCCATGGCTCACCTCCCGTCAGTAGGAACCGCTGATCAGGAGGAGGTCCAACGAGCAACGCCGTTGGCATTCCAGGCCACCGTGAACGAACCGGCCGTGACCGATGCCGCACCACCGAAGGCGTTGAAGCAGATCCCTTGATCCACCACGCTGCCTCCCGTGACGCTGTCGTCCAAAACCAACACCCCGTACGCGTTGGAGATGGTGACGTTGCCCGCGCCGGCCGTGTCCGCCGCGTCGAACATGACAACACCCGTCGTCGGGGTGGTGATCGTCTTGGACGCGAGCGCCCGGCCCTTCGCAGCCCAGTTGGCGTCCGTCAGCTCGTTGGCGGTCACCCACGTGCCGGTGTTGTAGCCGGTCGAGCCAACCACGGCGTCTTTGTCGGGAGTGACGGAGTTGTTGAACAACGCCGCCAAGATCGTGTCACTGTCGATTCCGGTGTACGAGGTACCCGAGTTGTTGAGCATCATGACGTTCCACTCACGGAACACCGAGCTAGTGCTGCCGAATGCCATTACTCCGCACCTTCCTGCGCCTCGCAGCGCGCGTTATCGGCCTCGGCCGTAGCTGTCTCAAGATTGGTGTTCAGTGCGGCCAGTCGCGTCTTACGCCACTTCGGGTCCGCTTCACAGTCGGCTTCGACGGAGGCGATCTTCTCTTCGAGGTGTGTAACCGCAGCCGCCGCGTCTGTCACCCGCTGCTCGCGGGCAGCCTGAACGATGTGGTGCGGTTCGGCTGCCCGTACGGTCGCGTTGTATGCGCCGACGCCGTTGCTGCTGGTCATCCCACGCTCCTTGAATGCGCGGTGGGCGCGTACACGATCACGTCGGTGTGCCCGTCGTCGTGCTCGGTCACGGTTTGCATCACAGGCCGTCCGTTGGCGTACTGGACGTCTTCACCGCCGATGTAGTCCTCGCGCTCCAGCGTGGTGACCTTCCGGCTTTCGCCTTCGGGGACCATCGGCGCGGTCAGCCCACCCAGGCCGGCGCACGGATGGAAGCGCGAGTGAGGGCCGTGGGTGCGCGTGACGTCCTTGTAGGAGCAGGAGCCGCATTCCCATCGGGTGACGGGTGGCTCGAGCAGGATCGGGCTGCGCATCGCGGCTCCTTCGGGCATGGCAAAAGGCCGCCCGGAGCGGCTTCACGAAACGGAAAGAAGGGGCTCGGGCTACACCCGGAACGCGAGTACCTGCACGACGGCGCCCGCGCCGACAGCCAGCAGCGCCGTCCCGAACGACGGGGTGACAGCAGCCATGCCCGCCACACTCTGCGCCGCCATGTCCTTGGCCTGCTGCGCCAACTGCCGGGCGATCATGTCCTGCTCCTGCAGACGTGAAGGCTGCACGCAACACCCCCGAAGGTGGGCGGGGATGCCGGCCGTCCGGAGCCGGCACCCCCACGACTGCTACGACTGCTGCTCGGCGAGCTTCCGCAGATCAGCCTTCGACGCGTCCTTCACGTCCTCGTACATGCTTCCGCGGGCGACGAGGTACTCCACCCAGACGTCCTGGCCGGCGCGGCCATCCGGCTCCGAACCGTCCTCGGGCAGCTTCGCCTTCGCCGCCTGACGCTTCTCCGCCAGGTCGGCGGCGGCGCGGTAGTTGGCCTCGGCTTCCGCCTCGGCCTTGCGCTGCTCCTCGGACTTCTCCAGCGGAGTCGTCGTCAGGTTCGCCGGGACATCCGCCCCGTAAGCACCCGCCGGGATTCCATAGGCGTCCACACCACCGGTGTCGTCCTTACCGACCTCGGCAACGAACTTGTCCGCCAGCAGCCGCTTCAGTTCCGGGGCGTCCGCCGGGACGTGCGCACCCTTCATCAGCAGGTTCACCGCCCGACCAGTCGGGCCATCCATGGTGACGTGGGCGCACTCAGCGACCACCTGGTAGACGCTCATCAGCCCAGCGCCCCAGTACCGGTGATCTTCACACCGGCGGCCGGCTCCAGCACGACCGGGACGGTGATCCGCCGGCACTGGATGTCCCACGCATCGCGGGACTCCTTCCGGATGACCTTGAACTGCAGGTTGTTGTCCATCGTCGCGTAGCCCGGGTCGACCTCGTTCTCGTCGGCCATGCCGCCGAGCTCGTTGTCGTCGAAGATCCACACGTCGTCGGAGGGCAGGTTCGCCAGCGCCGTCGCCACGATGTTGTACTTGCCGAGAGACTCGATCGACCCGCCGTAGATCGGGTTCGTCGAGTCCTCCCGCTTGCGGAGGGCGGCGATCGCCGGGTCGGTGACGAGCATCGCGTACTTCGTCGTCGACATCATGATCGTGTTGGGGCGGTAGCCCTGGTTCGCGTCGACGATCTTCGCCGCGGCCTTCTCCACGTCACGGAACAGCAGCGCCGACGCGTTGTCCCACGTCTGCGCCGCAGCCGACGTCGCCGTGATCGCCGAAGCCGCGGCGGTCGTGGTCAGCTTGTCGACCTTGCTGATGATGGTGTTCGCCGCCTTGCGCAGGGTGCGGTTCACCTCGTCACCCATGTACACCGACCGCTTCAGCTTCTCGTCGGTCAGCGGGACCGCCTCGCCCCACTTCGACACCTTCGCCAGGGCGGCAGTGCCGTCGGCCGGGCTGTCACGCGGGTACTCGGCACCCGGCGACACCGCCCGGATCGGGCGGGCGTTCACGATCGGCTCACCGATCTCGTACGCCACCGCACCGCCGGAGGTCCGCAGCCGCTGCGTCAGGACACGGTCGGCGATGAACCGCAGGTCCGGGATGCCGCGCAGCCGGCGCTGCAGGTAGGTGGGGTTCTGCAGGAGGCGGTGGACGGAGAGCAGGTCACCCGTCAGCGACGGGCCGCTTGGGGGGTAGGCACCGGGCACGGTGGTAGTCCTTTCTTGCGCCCGGTATCCGGGCATGACGAAAAGACCCGCACGCGATGCGTGGGGCCTGGAAAGACGATGTTCAGAAAGTGCGGCGCCCGCCCGTCAGGAAGGGCGCCGCCACGGTGGTGCGGGTCAGATCTCCATCCACGTCACCAGCGCGGTGTCCGCGGCGGTGGTCAGGGCGATCCCGATGTTGTTCACCGACGCCGCGCCCGAGGCGACCGTGCCGGCGGCACCGGAGTCGACGCGGGCACCAGCGGTGATGGAGCCCGACGCGGTGGAGATGTGGACTTTCCCGCGGGGGAAGTACGACACGTCCTCGGTGTTCGCGGCGTCATACGCGGCGACACCGATGACGGCCGGGGAAGTGGCCGTGGCGGGGCCGACGGTGCCGTTGCCGGACACGATCAGGGTCTGCCCGCCGACGATCGTCGCCGAGGCGGTGCCGGTGATGACATCGCCGTACAGGAACTGCGGTTCGTAGGCACCCATGATCAGACCGCCTTCGGGCTGTCGAGGCGGGAAACGATGGCGTCCCAGTCGTCGTCGGAGCCTTGCGGCTCCGGGTCACCGACGGTGCCGGACGCCATCACCGGAACGGCGGTGCCGACAGCGATGGACGCCAGGACGCGGGTGATCGCGCCCGGCGCCTCGTCGTAGTCCTTCTCCCACTGCTCGCGGTCGGCGGGCTTCAGCTTGCCGTCCTTGATCGCAGCGTCGAACACGCTGGCCTTGACGGTGGCAGCCTGGGCTGCCTTCGCCGCGGACAGCTCCGTGGTGACCTGCTGCATCTGCGAGGCAAGGACCTGGACTTCCTTGCGGAGCTCGTCCTTCTCCGCCTCAGCCTTGGTGGCCTGCTCGACGGCGGCGGCGGAAGCAGCGACCATCTCGGGGGTCGGCTCGGGGGTCTTCTCGGCGTCCGCCTTGATCGCGTCGACCTTCGCCTCAATGGCGGCAAGGTCGGCGTCGTCGGGCAGGCCGAGCCGTGAGCGGAGACCGCTCAGTTCGGTGGACACAAAGTCCTCCTCAATCGGTTCGGGGTTGATTTCTTGCTCCGGCTCGGCGGCCGGGAGATCAGAGGTGGGGCTTGCCGCAGCGGCGACGGTTTCGAGCCGGGCCAGTCGCTCGCGGATCGGTGCGATGCGGTCCCGGATGGCAGCCGACGCGGCCACCGTCTCGTCCTCGCTGGGCGGGATCAGCGGAATGTCGATGCGTTCACCGCCGAACGCGATCCGGATCCGGTCGAACCGGACCGGGCCGATCCGGTCGGTGAGGGCGGTCAGACGCGCCAGGTCCTCGGTGTACTCCAAGGTCATGTGCGCGTGCCAAGGGCGGTGCGGGGGCGGCAGTTCCAGCAGCCGATCCCACAGGGCTTCCCGCAGCGCCTCCGACACCAGATCGTGAACGGCGTCGATCGGATCGCCGGACAGGCCGAGCACAATGCACGTGTCCCGGTCGCTGGCCGTTCCGGGGTTGAAAACGTTCAGGCTGAAAGCGTCCGCCTCGATCTCGGGCAGGCCGTTCGCCGCACGGGTCACGCCGTCGAGGACATCCTGGCGGCCACCGGCGCCCAGGGCTGCGGCGTCACCCAGGTAGGCCAAGGTGCAGTGCAGCTCGTCGGCCGGCTCGCCCCCGCCGACCGCTAGCCGTGCCGCATCCTCGGCGGTGGGGATCAGCGCCACCATCGTGCCGGTGTGCACCTCGACGGAAGCACGGATGATCGCCTGGACGCTTTCGCCGCCCTCGGACGCTTCGCCGGAGGCCGCCACACCAAGGGCGGCGGGCAGATCGTCGAGAGTCTTGATGGACTTCAGTGTCGGGATGCCCGGCGGGGTTTCACCTAGCAGCGACACCGCCGTCACCACAAACGGGTGGGTATGGCCCAAAGCGCACTGCGACTGATACTTGCCCTCAATCGACCGGTCGGGCCATGCGGCAGGCTGGACGGCTGACAGCCATGGCAGCGCCACCTGATCCCCGACAAGGGTGTTGCCGTCGGCGCTGGCGCGCAGGTTGTCGAACCAACCGAGCGCCGGTGTGCCGTCGAGGACCGCATTGTCTGCGGGATTGAACCGCTCGTCCAGGTGTCCCAGTTTGAGTCGGGGACGGCGTACGGCGGGGCATTTGGACGCTTCAACAGCGTCGGCGATGTCTTTGCTGTTCGGGTTCCAGCTGCCGGAGAGGAGCTGCCACGAACCGGAGTTCACAAGCTCTACGCCTTCACGGCGCGCGAGTTCGACGTCAGGCATCGCTCACCCGCCTCACGACCGTGCCGGCCAATGCCACGTGCCGGGTGCCTTGTCAGCGTCGTGCGGGATGTTCATTTCGTGGAAGCCGGGCAGTCCGGGGTCCGCGTTGCCGTGCACCTCGTGGACGGTGCGGGTCTTGGTGGTGAACACCCACAGGTGCACGTGCTGGTCGGAGTCGAGAGGTACGCCCTCGTCGTGCTCGACGTAGGTGCTGGTGTCGACGGTGACGATGGCGGGCCGTACGGCGTTCACTCCGTGCTTGCCGACGTATCGAACGATGCGGCCGACGCTGGGCTTCTGCTCCACCTCGACCTCCTTTCGGGTCGAGGGAGCGCTCAGATCAGCGCCAGATCATGCGGAGGTACCCGCGACAACGCGATCTTCCGAGACAATGCCGGTTGCCGGCCACGACGTACACCTGAAGTGCGGCTCGTAGATCAGGGAAGACGCGGTTCGAGTCCTCGCTGCAGGGTTCACACCGATTGAGGTCGTTGATCTCTATCGCCTGCACGGTGTTACCGGGTTCTTGCTCGAGCACCGCGAGCCGTCCGGCGTGCTGGGCCGCCGACAGCAGCCCGCCGATCTCGGTACCGACGAGACCGTTCGTGGACTGCCCGAGTTCGGTCAGGTGCCGTTCGACCTCGTCGCGGACTTCCTGCGGCCCGGCGCCCGACAGCTGCAGGGCCGTTCGTGCCGCACCCGAGGCGTAGCCGTTCGCGATGATCCGGGCGACCACGTCGGCGTGCTGCCGCACCCGCTCAACACCAGGCGCGTCCGGGGCGGCGATCGACACGTCTTGCACGGCGGCTTCCTCCACCACGCCCGCAGCCGCCTCGGCTGCAAGGTCCGTGCCGGACTGACGTAGTGGCACGGCAACCGCGGCGACCACGCCGGCGGAGGCCTGCAGCTCACCGAGCCGGGCCAGATCCCCCGTCTCGACCAGGCCTTCCGCTTGCGATGCGAGTTCGTCGACCATCGGCTTCGCGAGTTTCGGCCAGCGCCGCAGCAGACGGGCTTTCGCCGCATCCCACTGCGCCTGAATCCGTTCGGCGTCCGTGTCGCCCGCAGCTGCCTGAACTTCACCGCCAATAAGGCGGGTGATCAGGTAGCCGTTGGACCAGCCGTCAAACGACGCCAGCAGCTCACCGGTGGCAGGGATGAGCCGGCGGCGGGTGCCGACAATCGACTCGGCCAGCCCCGACTCGTAGGTAACCTCACCGTCGGTGAACGTCACCAGGTCCAGGACATCGCCCGTTTCGGCGTCAACCAGCTCGAACCGGCCGTTCACGTCGCCACCCTGTCCGTCGTTCCGCGCGCATACTCGCCGAGCTGATCAATGCGGGTCAGGGTGAAGTCCAGCCAGTCGCCACGCCCACGCCGGTCAAACTCTTCCCGCAACCCTTCGGCCTGCCGGCGCATCCACAAAACGTCCGCCGGGCTCAGATCGTTCGGTTGCCAGCCGCGCCGCTCCGAGAAGTTGTCGCCGAAGAACCTTCCGGCGAACGGGCTGTCGAACTCCGGGTTGGAGGAGCGCACATCCGGAGCACCAGTCAGCCGCTTCGACCACACCAGGCCGTGGTCGATACCGGTGATCGTGCCGTCCTTACGGACCAGCCAGTTACCGGCATGCCGGTCAGCGTTCGCCGTGACCAGGTCGAGGACACCGAGCAGCCGTCCGTCGCGGGAGTCGACGAACTCTTCCCACTTGCCGGCACGCTCCACCAGGTCCGTGTACCTGTTCAGGACGGCCATGCCGGGTTTCGCGGCCGGCACGTACTCCATGAAAATCTCGTACTGGCGGGTGTGAACAACCTCCGGCACGGGGGCGCCGATTGCCCGCCCCAGCCGACCTGCGAGAACTTCACCGTCGGTCAGGTCGGTTTGCGACGAGCCGGCAAAGTCGGCCTTGGCGATCTTTTGGATGGCTTTACTGCCGTCGCCGAACGTCACCAGCCGCACATCACCGACGGCGCCACCCGACAGGGTCTTCGACGAAGCGACACCAGAGGCGATACTGCGGCCTAGCGGGGTGTCCGGCAGTGCCGCCACCTGCTCTGCCGACAGTGGATTGTCGGCCGTGGTGACCTCGACTTCGACCGGCTTGATCCGGGCTGGTTCATCACCGGTCTTCGGGACGATTTCCACGTCGATCAGGCGCGGCGCGTTCTGTCGGGGCCCCGAATCCTTGACGACCCGCCATGTGTGCCCGCGGTCCAGCAGCACTTCCTGGGAAGCGCCACCGGAAATGGCGGCAGCACCAGTGCCCTGAGGGGCGAGGATCCGCAGGACCGCTCCGCGCCCCCCGGCCATGTTTTGTGCTGTCTGGTCAGAGGGGGAAACCTCGGCGAAGCGGTGCTCCACCCACTCGTGGCCGGTCAGATCCCCTGTCGCTGCGTCGCCGAAGATGCCGCGGGTTGTGGATGCGCCCCGGTAGTAGACGGCGTCCTGCCCGAGCGGCGATGCCTGCATGATGCCGTCGAAAACGGCGACACGGTCGGCGGTGGCCTTCGGGGTGTCGCCGCCCTTCTGGAGTGCCCTGTCGATATCCCCGGTCTCACCGACCAGGTGACTCCGGAGGATCTTCGCGCGTTCCGGTGTCAGGTCCGGGTTGCCGCGGCTGCGGGGTAGCAGCGACAGCGGCATCGCGTCGAGGGCTTTACGGCCCTTGGCGGCGGCTTTGATTCGTTCGTCGAACGATCGGGCATCCGTGGCCGGCGCTGCGGTCTGGTCGCCCGGGACCGAGGCCGGCCCCGGATCCGGTGCGGCCTGCGGTTCGGGTTCTGGGGGCGTGTCGCCTGCCGGCTCGTCGTTGCCAGTTTCGTCAGCTACGAGCGCGTCGACCATCTGGGATTTACGCATACGGCCCGGCTTCAGCCCACGTTCCCGCATCCGTTCACGCAGCTCAGGCAACTTCAGCTTCATCAGCTCGGCGCGTCCTGCGTCGTCCGCTTCGACAGCCTCACCGTCTGCGGTGGGGCTGGTTTTGTCGCCTCCCTCACCGTCGTCCTCGGATCGCTGCACGCTTTGCTTCGGCAGGACAGTCAGCCACATGTCGACGCCGCCTGCATCGTTTACCGCGACCTTCGCCACGACCATCTCGGTGTCGTGGTCGAGGGCAATCTCGCCTGTCTCCGGGTTCACCACGGCACGCGTGCCCGCAGGAACCGCCATGTGCATGCGCACGTGGTCGGCGACGGGCCGGACGGTGCCGAGCTGCGCCGGTGCGAACCCTGCGTCGCGGACCTTCATGCCCTGCAGCGACTGCGGGTCAGTGCGACCAAACACCGACAGGGGGACCGCCCGGGACAGCAGCATGTCGTCCGGAAGTTCAACCGCAGCGGCCTTGAGCCGTTCGGCAGCGTCCGAGTCCTTACCCGAACGCAGCGCCTTGTTCGCCTCGAGCACATCCCCGAACGCGTCGGTGGGCTGACTGCCGGCAATCCGCTGCAGGTAGGCGGCACGTTCCTGGCGGCCGACCGCCTGCGGCTGGAAGCCTTCGGCAACCTCCCGGGCCGCGGCCTTGTCCTTCGCCGACGCTTTGACCGTCCGGGATTTTGTGAAGCGGCCGAACCGGTCCCTCGGGTGTCGTGCCGGGTCGAACTTGCGGGCGGCCACAGCACCCCCGCACGGTCAGGCCGGGGCGAAGGCCCCGAGATCAACGGCTTCGTCGTCGTCGAACAGTGACGGCTGTTCCGGCTGGTCGGCTTTGGCCCCGCCGAACAGGCCCCAGTCCAGGTCGGCCTGCCGTGCTGCGACATCAGCAGGCAGGTCGTCCGGGTCCGTGTCGGTGGCCGGCTCGTCTTCGTCGGGCTTGAGCTCAACTCCCGGAGCGGTCACCTTCGGCAAAGCCATACCGTCACGTTCGGGTAGCCGGTATTCGCGGCGCACCCACGCCTCAAGGCGAGGGTCGGCCGCGAGAGCCCCAGATGACAGGAGCAGCTGCAGGGACTCGGCGGTCACCTCACGGCGAGAACCGACACCGGACGCCACCACACGCGGGACAGGTTCGTCTTCGCCGTAGTTCCAGTCCACGATTCGGGCAGCGATCTGCCGGGTAGCGACGTCGGCGACCAGTTCGGCCTCGGACTCCAGGGCAAGCAGGAACGAGTCCATGAACACTTGCCCGAGCGCCCGCGACCCGTTCGGGGTATCACCCAGGTCGAATGCGCCCATCAGCGTGGACGCTGTCATCTGCTGATCGAGGTAGCGAAGAAACTCCTGCGAGTTCGGCAGGCCACCCTCGATGCCTTTGATCCGCAGAGTGAATCCTGGCGGCGATGCGGCACCCGCGGCGATTCCCGCCCGGGAGGCCTGCGCCATCTGCGCAGCCTCACCCATCTGGGCGGGTGTCGGGTTGGTCCCGGGCAGTGCTTCCATTACCGGCACACCGGCAGACCAGCGGACGTTTGCGACCCCGTAGGCTCGCCGGACCTCTTCCTTGATCAGCCAGGAAGCATATGAAGCTCGCAGCAGGCTTGTACCCGCCCAGTTACTGCCTTCGCGCTCCCGCACGTAGAACGCCATGTTCTTCGCCAGGATCTGCGGCGATTCAAGCTTGCCCGCCTGATCCTGGGTGACGCCTTCAAGCAGGCCGGTCTTCCCGTTGACGTGCAGGTGGGAGATCGTCCACTGCGGGCGCTCCCACAGCCCGGACAGTTGAGCCTTGTCGCCGGCCTCAGCTTCGATCTCGAACGCGGCGAAGCCGAACGGCACCATCCGCAGCGCCGCAGCGAGATGGTCACCCCAGGAGACACCACGCAGGCGGGCAGCGCCGGGCTTGTCCGCACCCTTGATCGCCAGGCCCATGCCGTCAGCGACCAGGCCCACGACCTCGGGCCGGCAGCCGGCCGGATCTAGCTGCCACTGGCAGCGCCGCAGGTTGAGCGTCCAGCCCTGATTGATCGAGGACAGTTTCGGGTCACGCCGCATCCGCGAATACACCGGAATGGACATGGGGAACGTCAGGTCTGGGACATGCTCGAGCAGATCGCTGTACAGCGAACCCCAACTGTTGCCCAGCGCATACGGGTCGACATAGCCCTTGACGGAGGTCGGTGCGGTCACGGAAGACCACCGCCTCGACTACATAGCGGCGCCCATAAGGTCGACCTCGTCGAACGGGCGGGGCGTATGTGGCATCTGGAAGCCGTTCGGTCGGCGCCAGGCACTCTCGGTGGTCTTTACGCCGTACCTCAGCGCGTCCAGCCCGTGGTCATCAACCTTGATCGGCGCGTCCACGCCGCGCAGCGCCTTCTTGTCGTCCCACGAGTAGCCGGGGAACTCATCGATGAGCGCCTTGCATGAGCGGTGGACTTTCAACTTCCCGGCGCCGAGCACCGAGGAGACGAGGCGGATGCCGTCGGCCACGCTGTTGTCGGCTGGCGTGGGGGTCATCCGGTCGCGCCACAGTTGCTCGATGAACGATGCGGCGGACGGGTCCACCACGATCGCCTCGGGCGTCACTCCGGTCGCCTGAAGTCCGGGCTGCCGGTAGTCGGCGAGCCACTTCTTCAGTTCGGCCGAGTATTCGGCGTCCGTCAGGGAACGCCGGGTATCCCGAGCACTGTGGCGCCACTCCGACGCCACGTAGATCGTCTGGGAGGCGTCGATGCCGAGCAGGAGCGCATGCAGCGGATTTGACGTCCCATAGTCGACGGAGGCGCAGATCCACCGCCAGATCGGCGGGATGATGTCGATGACGTGGCGGTCCGAATCCCACATGTCGTAGACGGCGCCCTCGGCGGAAACCCAGAGTCCAAGGACCATTCGCTTGAACCACATGCCGGTGAACTCGGCCTTGATGGCGGCGACGTACTCAGGGGCCAGGGACGGGTTGTCGTCGAGAGTGAAGTGGAAGTGGGCAAGGTCGAGTTCGCCGGCCCGCTGGATGAATTCCTTGCGCAGCCAATGCGCAGGTGAATCAGGGTTGGTTGTAAGGAGTAGGCGTGCACCGGGAACGGAGAGCCGGGCCAGGAACTGCGTGAAGAAGGCCTTCGGTACCAGCGTGGCCTCGTCAATCATGCCGAGGCAGGCAGTGAGTCCTCGAAGACGGCCTTCGCTACGCGAGTCGTTCGCGCCGATGAGGTGCACGGTGCGGCCGAGGATGACGGCAACGTTCGATCCTCGGGTGTGCTGGACCGTGTCTGCGACAGCGCCGAACAGCGCGAGGTCCTGAAGCGGGTCAAGCAGGTTTCGCTCGATCGTCTGCAGGGTTCTCCCCGCAATGATGATCAGGCCCGAGTGGGGGGCCTCTCTGACCGCAAGCACGAAGGCGATCAGAGAGGCGATCGTTTTCCCGAGCGGACTGCCCCAGACCACAGGGCAATGCGGCTATGCCGCGACTGGACAATCGAGGCGATCTGCTTCGGCGAGAGCGCGAGCGTGGGTGCGGGGTTCATAGGGCCATGCATCCGACTTGCTGCGATTGCATGGACTGCACGAGGGACGCAGGTTCGCAGGCCAGTTCGAGCCACCCGCCGCGAGCGGCTTGACGTGGTCCGTGTCGGTGGCTGAGGCGCCGCATATCCAGCACCGCCCGCCGTAGTAGTCCCATCGGGCCGCGATCTGGGTCGCATTGGCCCTGCCCGGTGCGTTTTTGAACCGGGCGTATCGAGCGGCGTTCTGGGCACGAATCTGAAGTCTCAGGCGCTCGGGGTTGTTCTTCCGCCACATGCGCTTGATCTCAGTCGAACGTTCCCGGTCCGCCGACTGGTAGTAGCGCCGTTTGTTGGCCTTAACTCGATCATGCACGCCTGGCCGACTCAGCCATGCCTTCCGAGTGACGGAGCGGCCAACCGAAGTTTCGGCCCGTCGCTGGACGGTGCATGCAATGCAAACACCGTCGTGGCCCGTCTTGGTTGCCCGGTTGCGGTAGAAGCCGCTGGGTTCCTTGTGGGTCTCGCAGCGTGAACACCAGAGGTGCCCGTCCGCGCGGCGGTCGTGGCGGCATGGCCGGTTGGGTTGAAGATCGCCAGTACGGCGTCGGCGCATGTCGTGCATGCCGCAGAGTTTGCGGCTCTTGACCTTGATGGGTCGCGTACATTCCTGCACGCAGCAGGTATCGTCAGGCACGTCGTTCCTTCTGAAGAGGATCGGCCACAGCCCGGGGGTGTTAGCGCACCCGCCGGGCCCTTTATTGCTCTGATTCTACCTTTTCCGCGCCTTGATCACTTGCGGCCGTGGTTGCGTCGAACGCGGCCTGCAACCCATTCGCAACAGCGTCAAGCAGCGAAGTCGCCGCGTCACTGCTGCCGGAGTCGTGCTTCTCCAGCATCGCGTGCTTGTCGATCATGATTCCGTAAGCGACTGCCCAACCTTGAGCGTCGCGCCCAGTCTCCGACGCCAGCACATTCAAACGCAGTTGCGGCGCGGCGGCCATTGCCGCCATCGCCTCGGCCGCTCGCATCGCCCGACTGTCAGCCACCGCCGCGGCGGTCGCGTTTTGGGTCTTCTCCCGAGAGAACGCACCATCGATCTGCGCTTCCTTGGCGATGTTGCCGACCGTCCAGGCGCTTACGCCGTGGTCGCGTCCGATCTGGGCGCGGCTCTTTCGGGCTGCCTGGATGTCGGCGAGGATCGCGGCGCGTTTGTCGTCGGGTAGGCGAGGAGGCACACGCTTTCACCGCCGATCATCTACGCATTGTCACAATGGCGGTCTCAGGCCGGGCTTGAAGATCATCAGTGATTACTCTGTGTTGAAGTCGGGCCGCGCAGGGAGTCGAACCCCACGCGGCCCACGCACGCGTCAGCGCCGGGAAGTGTTCCCGGCAGGGGTGGTGTCGTCCGGGGTGACCGGCACGGTGGGCTGCTCCGGCTCGACCGGCTCGACCGGCTCGAAGCCGTTGTCGGCGGAGTCGGCGGCGTCCTTCATGGTGGTCAGGGACTGGGAGATTTCGTCGACCTTGGCCTGCATCTCCGGCGTGACGGTTCCCTGATTCGCGATGGCGTCGTCCAGGAGCTGGCGCAGCTCGCGGATCTGGTCGCCCTGCGCGTTGAGGCCGTTCTGCAGGTTGCTGAACGAGGTGGCCTGGGCGGCGCTCGTAGCGGTGGTCTGCTCGACGAGGCCGTTGAGGACGGTGTTCCAGTCAGCCATGTTGCTCTCCAGTTCGTCAATGTGGTGGTGCAGGCCCGCGATACCGAGGTACGTGCGCAGGTGCTGCTTGAGGCTGGTCATGGGTTCCTCCAGCCGGTTGTCGAGGTGGCCGAGGAGCGGCCAGGCGGCGGTGAAGGCGAGCGCGAACAGGGCGGCGAACGCGAGGGTGACTGCGGTGCTCACGGGTGGGGTTGCCGCACCGGTCAGCCGTGGATGGTGCCGGTCCAACCGCACGGGCAGGCCAGCTCGCCGTCGATGACCAGCGGTTCGAACGTCGCCAGGTCGACGGTCTGCCTGCCTGGCGGGGTGTCGCGCCAGTACACGTGCAGTTCGTGGCTGGTGTCGTCGTTCGGGTCCCGGTGGTGCACCGTGGCGCCGATGTAGGCGTCTGCCCCGGAGAGGTTGCTGCAGCAGGCGTTCGGGGCGGGGATGAGCTGTACGTCCACGTCACACCGCCCCGTACTGGATGACTTCGTGGATGGTGCGCACGGCGATGGTGCCGGCCAGGACGCGGGTGTTGACGCCGTCGATGAACGCCTGGAACACGGCAGGGGTGGAGTCTGAGTTGTTGCTGGCCGGGCTGACCAGGTTGTGCCACTGCATGATCGTCCACGCTTTGGAGGCGATGCCCTGGTCGACGACGTCAAGGAGCTGCTGGGCGGTGTCGGTGTTGCTGACCGACCAGGACCGCAGCCGCCACGGATCTGCCGGCGGGAACGTTTCGAGGGTTGACGCGTAGGTGGTTCTGGCCCAGTCAAAATATTTGCGGACCATCGGCACCACACTGGTGTTGACGCCGCCAACAGAGTAGGTGCCGTGCGGGTAGCACAGCCCGTTCCCGCCGGTCAGGCCGTTGCGGTGCAGCCAGTTTTTGATCCGCAGGATGTCCGCTTCACCGGCGGGATAGCTGATGCCGTCATAGCCGAGCTGGTGGGCTTGGCTGCCGACAGTGTTTTCGTTGGCGTGGCAGACGATCGACCATTTCGACTTGTCCTGCAGCTCTTTGACCTGGGCGGTGGTCATGTACGGGGAGCCGGAGTCGAGGCTGTCAACGATGACCGCGGACGTGCCGGGCAGCCGATACCGGTCCATGTATGCCTTGGCGACAGTCCAGTGGGTGGACCGTCCGTCGTCGAACACGATCGACAGGAGTGGCTTCGTCGGCTGCGGAAAATGGCCGAGCAGGTTGAGCCGGACGGTGATGGGGCCGGCGGCGTCGTCGGTGACTTTGAACCTGATCCCGGTGATCGCCGACCAGTTCACGTTGGCTTTGACACCGGAGTATTGGATGCCGCCGTTGCCCCACGAGATCCCGGAGACGATCTCAGCCCGGGAGATGGTGATGATCTGCCACTGGCCGGCTTCGACCCAGCGTTGCGAGACGCCGGTGGCCAAAGGCTTGCAGTAGGCGAAGTCGGTGAACCCGTTGGATGACAGCCGGATTTGCAGGTCCGAGTACCGCGCGTAGTCGTCGATTTTCACGGCGAACACCAGGTTCGACGTGCTCAGGTCGAGGCTCAGCGCGGGGGATCGGATCTCATGGGTGCCGCCGGTGCCGCCGGTCGTGAGCCGGATCGACTGGGAGCCGAGCAGGTAGTCGCTGGTGTCGTCGGCGTAGGTGGTGCCGGTAGTGCCGGACAGGGTCCAGCCATGGGCGGCCTGAAACGCGGAGATCACTTTGTCTTGGAGGCGGGGAAACACCATGCGCGGCGGCGGGTACAGGCCGAGTCCGGGTCCGCCCGCACTTCCGGTGAGGGTGGCGGGGTCGGTGATGCCGCCGGCGAGGAATTCGTAGCCCATCAGGTCACCACCCGGTGACCATGACGGTGGGGGTGCCGGCTGAGCGCATGCGGATGATGGTTTCGGTGCCGGAGGTTTCGTCTTCGACCTCAACGGCGGTGATCACTGCGGGGATGACTTGGTGGCCGTCCTGGGAGGAGGCGACGGCGGGTACGGCCGTGTTTTTGGTGTTGAAGTAGATGACGGCCGGGTTGGCGACGACGACGATACGCACCATGCCGCAGTTGCGGTCCAAGGTGAAGATCTTTTCGGTGTCCGCTGCGAGGGTGAAGTGCTGGGGCGTCGCGGGCATCGAACACCTCCCGGTCTACTCGTCGTCAGGGTGGTCGACCCAGCGCATCCACAGCGCATGCAAATCGGCGGAGAGGCGGGTCGGTTGGTAGTGAGTCCTGCCATGGACGACCAGATGCCCGTCATCACAGACCGACAGCACTTCCGCTGGCCGGCCCGCCGCACCAACCAGCCATTCGAGGCTGAACGGCATTTCCTGGTCGGTCACCGCTCGACCTCCCGCTGCTCGAGGAGGGCTTCGATGCGGTCGAGGCGGTCGCAGAGTTCGCGATCGTCGGCGGCCTCGGCGCTGGACCAGCTGGTGTAGGCCTGGGTCGCAAGAGAAAGCATGATCACGAAGAGAATGCTTGTCTTCCACCACAGAATGCCCGGAATGGCGAGTAGGACGCAGACGACGGTTGCTGCCCGGTGGATGTGGACGCGGCGCCGGCTGGACATCGTGCCCGCCCTCGCCTGATCACTTCCGGACATGCGAAAAGCCCGCCAGGCCGGAAGGCTCAGCGGGCAGTGGACGCATTGCGTCTCGGCGAACATAGCAGCCGACCGTCACGTCCTGCTACCCACCGCCGTTGGCGTGTCGGTATCGGGCCATCGCTGCGGCGGCCTCGAGGACGTGCTGAGCGAGGAACGTGCGTTCCCGTCCGCGCATCTTGAAGCGGGGCAGTAGTGGCCGGTTTCGGTCTTCGGGGTGGGTGGCTTGAGCCCAGTCCCGGATCCTGCGGATCGGCACGTTGATCAGTTCGGCGGCCTCGAGGGTGGTGAGCTCGCGGTCGCCGTCGACAAGGTCCGGCTTGTCGAGCATCCACGTCTCCCCGAACGCGGTCATGGTGTCGTCGAGGGTGTTGCAGGCGTCACGGTCGAGCATCCGCAGGTGGGCGCGGTACATGCCGGCGATCCTGCGTGCCCGGTCGAGGGCGGTGTCGACGGGGTTGGGCCAGGCGCCGCGGCGGGGTTGCCGGTCGAGGTCGGGGTTCACAGCCAGTGGTCTTCGTGGTCGGAGTTGACGTACGCCTCGGTGTAGGTGAGGCCGGGGTCTTCGCCCCGCTGGACCCGGTAAAGCAGTTTCATCAGTTCGTCGCCGGCGATGGACCACCATGCCCACGATTCGGGGCTGTAGCTGCGCAGACAGGTCCGGCAGATCATGTCGGTGGTTTCGCGGGTGGCACCTTCGCAGGTAGGGCAGGGCTGGTCGTTCACGCCACCACCTCGACGCGAGCGAAAACGACGTGCTCGACGGTGGCGCCGGGGTCGCGCTTGCGGGCGACCAGTTGAGAGGCGCCAGCGAAGCACGCCTGCCCGGGGCGTCCCTCGCGGAGCCGGGATCTTTCAACCCGACCGTCCGACCAGGTGAGTCGGTGCATCCACCATTCGCGTGTTCCGCCTGCACTCACGCCGCCTCCTGGAGTTCCGGCCATAGCAGGGTGGCCATGTACGTCTCGTATTCGGGATACGCCCGGTAGGCCGAGCATTTGTCGCAGTTGACCTGCATGGGGTCTTCAAAGTCGCGCGGCTCGGACCGGTAGAGCGGCCCGTCGACACCGCGAACAGGGTGGGCTTTGCATGCCCAGCACTCGCCGGGGATCCAGAACCGGCGGGTAGTCCGCCCGAGCATCGCCCTGGCCCGTCCGTGCAGGGCAGACAGTTGCAGGACCGCTTCCCAGCCGTGCATGTCTTGCGGGGCGTCCTCAACGCCGGTGGGCAGGACGTTGGTGGCGGGGATGCGGGACAGGTGCCGCACCCGGTTGCCGATGATCCCAACCGCGCGTTGGACGGCGGCGCCGGGCCGGACGAGGGCCAGCGGGGTGGGTTTGGTCAGGGTGGTGTGCCAGTCGGCGACCGGGGCGGACACGTACGGGTCGGACAGTCGGCAGGCCACCCGCAGTTCGTACTCCCAGACGGCGGTGACGTGCAGGATTTCGGCTTGGAGTTCCTCGACGTGCTGGTTGATCGGAATGGGCTTGTCTTTGCTGCCGGACGCTTTCTCGCTGATGGCCTGCGACATGGCCGGCTCGTGCAGCTGGGCGAGGTCGAGGTAGTCGTAGGTGAGTGCCCGGATGTCTTGGCCGGCTCGTTCGAGGCAGGTTTCGCACAGCGGTTCCGTGGTGGGGTGCGCGGTGCGGCCGTCGTGCAACTTGCATGCTGGCCCGCTGTTGCAGTAGCCGTCTGGGGTGGTGTCGGGCAGCATGGTGGATCACCTTCCGGCCTGTGGGTTAACCTCGGGCTCGGACCGTTGATGATCTGCGGGTTCGCGGTTGGGGTGGGGCGCCGGGTCGGAGGGGTTCGGCGCCCTTCTGCTCAGTCGGGGAAGTCCCCACGACGAACGCCTTCGGTGAAGTCTTCCCACTGGTCGTGGGTGAATTCGAGCGGCTCCCGGTCGGGGTCTTTCGTGTCGCGGACATACACCGTTGTGCGGGTGGCGGCCACTTCAACACACGAGCTGGCGGTGCACCGCGTGGACCGATGCCAGGACAGGTCAGGCGGGGTAGTCATCGGCGCGTACCGCCTCAAGGAACCCGGCCCAGTCGGCTGCGCTGACGGCGATTGGCGGCTGGTCGGGGTTTTTGGAGTCCCGCATCAGCACCTGTTCGCCGGCGGGGGCGACTTCGACGCAGGTGGCTGAGCCGCAGCGGCTGGATTTGCGCCAGGCGAGGGTTTCGATGCTCACGGCGTTGTTGTATCAGCCGGGGTCGGGTTTGTGCAGGTCCGGCCACCCGTTAGGGGATCTCGGGGGTGGTGTCGAGCAGGTCGAGGAGGTCGGGGCCTTCGTGGCCGATGTCGAGGGTGCTGCCGGTAAGACCGAGGACCCGGGCGCATTCGGGGCCGTATCCGCCCCGCAACCGGTCGGGGTGCACCCACCGACGACAACGCCTACATCGGCGGCGTACGGCGCTCTCAGCGGGCTGCGGCATGGTTCCAGGGTGTATCCCGGAGTGTGCCGGGCCGCCCGCCGGTGGGTGGACGATCACCTTGAGAGGTCCATTGCTTCCGCGGACCGGGCGACCCCGGCAACATCAACGATCACTCCAGTGCAGGTCAGCAGCAAGACGAACGAGCGAAGAACAGCGCTGTAGTTCGTCGGCCGGCGCCTGGTTCGTGCCCGTCACGGCAGCGCCGTCTGAATCGAAGCGGCCGACAGCACCATGTCGTCGCGCCACTTCCCGGCCCGCCGGATCGCCGCGACGCAGTGCGCGGTGCCGCTGCCCGGCTTCACCGGCCCGAGCACGACGAAGTCATCGGCGCCGGGAAAGTCCAAGCCGCCCGTCACCATGAAGTCGTTGCGCCACGAGTTCGCATGCTTGCCACCCAGCTTCAGCGCGGTGGTGCGGTGCACGTCCTCCATGACGTACGTGACCCGCCACGCCCGGCCGAGAAGATCAGCGAACCCCCCGAGGCGGTTCGTGTGGGTCTGGCTGTGCTCGGCCGACCAGTACCAGCGGCCGTAGCCGCGATTCGGCACAGCAGCCCACAGGCGCAGGTTCAGCTTGATCGCAGCCTTGGCGACGGCCTCGTCCCAGCCCTCCGCGAAGCCACTCATCACCACCAGGTCGTCTCGGTGGACGGCGCGCAGGTGGTCCAAACGGTCGATGAGCAAATCCCACGCCTGCCCGCGCGTCCGGGCGTCGGCGGTCTTGATGCTCCGTGGGCCAGTGCCGGCCACCACGAAGTCAGGCATGGTGGATCACCTCGACGTCGCCGAGCATGTGCAGCTGGGCCCACGTCAGGCCATCAGCACGGCCTACCTCGCCTGCCGAATACCAGTGGCCGTCACCGAGACGCTGGTGGGCGACGTCATTGACCATGGCCACCGACCCTTCGTCGGGTTCATCTGGAATCGGCTTCGCGGTCGGCGCGCACAGGTCGCGGCGGACGAACGCCGTGTACTGGTCCGTCTTCGAGAACACCTCGACGCCCAAGTCGATCTGGTTCGGGTGCAGTTCCACGATCTTGCCGGTGATGGTCACCCAGTCGCCGGGCTGCGGGTTCCAGTCAGTCACGGCGCCAGCCCCAGATCCTGCGCGTGTTCGCAGTACGACCACCCGTCAATGTCGTCGCCGCATTCGCAGTACGGCTGCACCAGGTGCTCGGCGTACTCACGACACCAGCCCATCTTCGCGATCAGTGCCGCCACGGTCGCTGGCACCGTGGCGGTAGCGGCGCGCTCTCCGGCGCGTACACAGGCAGCTTCAGCCTCCCGCAGCTCGCGTTCTCGCACCCATTCGGCACGCTGCTCAGGGGTGGCGTTCATCCAGCGTCCGATTCCGGCGACGGCCCGGTTTCCGATCTCCCGGATCGCTCGGTTCAAGGCATCCTGCTCGGGGCTTACGGGGACGCCAGGCATCGCGTACTCGTACTTGACGACGGCCATCGGCTCGCCAGTCATGTGGATCTCCGTTCGGGTAGTGGGGCAGGATGGGGGCGCGGGGACCTGCTTGCTTTGATCAGGCAGGTCCCCGCGCAGGTCAGGCAGCTCGAACCTGCCGGCGGCGGTCAGGACCGTCGAGAACAACCCGCGTGCACGTCTCCGCCAGCCGCGACGCGATCCGGTCGCCGACTGCGTCCTTGAGCGCCTGCAACGACAGGTTCGTGGTGAAGATCGACGGGCGCATGTCGTTGTACCGGTCATTCACCAGGCGGTATGTGACCTCCTCCACCGCCTCCGACACCTTCCCGGCACCCAAGTCGTCGATGAACAGCAGGCTCGTGTCCCGGTACGTCTTAAGCACCGCCTCCGTGTCGTAGTCACGGCCCCGAGGGCGCAGCGAAGCGCACAGGTCCGCGTACGTCATCGCCTGCCAATTCGGCGACCGGATCGCACCCGACGGCGCCACCCACGCCACCGACACCGCCATCCGCAGCGCCGCGTAGCCAGCATGCGTCTTCCCCGTCCCCGTCGGGCCCATCAGCAGCAGCGACGGCGCATGCCGGTAATCGTTCTGGAACTGCCGCACCCACTCGTCCACCGTCGAGTTCTGCACCTCGGCGTCCCGGTAGCGCAACGGGAAACGCTCCCGGCACTTCTCCGCAGCAGCCGCGGCGATCTCCCGCTTCTCCTCGATGCGCTCTTCAACCTTGCACCGAGGACAACCGACGAACGCATGCTCCGGATGGCGGGTGCAGCTTGAGTCCAACTCGGCCTCGGCGCGCTGACGCGGAGACATCACCTGGTCGAACTCGCGGCTGAAACTGGTCGGGTGGGTCATCACAGTTCTCCGTGGTAGGCGTCGATGGGTGGGTTCTTGAAGGGCTTGTGCTGACTCGGGACGCCTCCGGACCGGCGACCCAATTCAGGGCCGGCGCGTCCTTGGTTTTCTGTGCCGGCCTGCCATCGCCGGGTGACGCCACGTCCTTCGAGGTCCTTCTGGGCATTGCGCAGCCAAGTACGCCACGCTGCTGCCCAGTCTTTCTTAGTGTCGTCCTTTGCCCGTGCCCGCCAATAGTCGACGAAGTGTTCAGTCTCGGCAGGCCAGTCGACGAGCTTGGCATTCTCGGCCGCCCAAGCCTTCATCGGCTCCGAGACAGAGAAGTCATCGGGGATACGCGTCGCCGTCTTCGGTGCCGCCTTTGCGGGCTTCTGCTTCGTATCGTTCTTGGCAGGCGCAGCCGCCCCAAACAGATCTACCGAAGGTAGATCTTCTTCTTGGGTTTGGGATTGGGTATGGGAGTGGGAATCCCAGCGCGCCGGCGCGCGCGAGCCATCGCTTGCCACCGCGTTGCTATCAGCGTCATGGCAAGCCGATGGCAAATTGCCATCCTCGGCAGACTCTTCGTCCGCTTCTGCGGCTTTCTGGTGACCGGCCCAGCGCTTAGCGGCTCCACGCCGGCCAGCCTCCGCGCGCGCCTCGCGGGTCTCCTCGGTCGGCAGGAAGTCCTCGAAGTCGTGGATGAACCACCCGCCGTCGTCAGCCGAATCCCACAAGCGGTGCTTAACGAGTAGCTGCGCGGCGTCCTTCCCGGCCGGTCCAAAGAAACGGCGTGGCAGCCCAGCAGGAATCAGGCCGGGCGTCTTGCCGCGCTTGCGGGTGTTGCGGTGCGCCCACGTCCAGCACAGCGTCCAGAGGCCGATCGCCACCCCGGCAGTCACCAAGTCGTCCTCGTCGAGGAGCGCAACCACCTTTGGGTGGTCGTCGAAGCCGTCGTCCATGCGTCCCCAGGCCATCAGAACGGCCAAGGGTCGGAGTCGGAAGGGAGAGGGGTTGACCTAGCAATGGGAAGGAGTGCAACGGAGTTTCCGTCTACGACGGAAAGCTTGCCCTGCTCAGCTTCAACAGCGTGTCGAGAGCACCAGCGCGTATGCCCTTCACACGGATGCCCGGCAGGACACGTGTCGCAAAGCTCGAAATAGGTCTTGACATTCGCCTTGCTCGCGCATCGAGCCACATGTCGGCCGGGACCGTTGCATAGTCTGCGGAAGGTGACCCCACGTTGCTTGAACAGTGAGCAATACCGTGCTCCAAAGACGACGTGGTCGATGTGCTCCTGACCTGGGAGGAGGACTGCACCGGACGCAACCCACTCTCTGGCTTCTTCGATGGGCAACACCCTCAACACAGCATCCGCCTTGGCCATAATCAACTTTCGCAATGCACGCTCGGAAATCGCCGTGATGGATTCGTCCGCCTGTCCGCTCTCCCGGTACTCTGCGCGCGCATAATCGCGATAGGCCATCCCTTCACCATCCGGAATCAGGTCGAGCAACTCATCGATCATCGTCGCCAAGTCGAACCGCTTACCCCACAGCAGTGAAACGGCACCCGTGGCTGCTTCTAGGTCGCGATCGCGGTCGGAAATTGGCTCGTCATCCCAGCCGACGGACGCTCGCTTCAAGACCGCCTCTCGGTCGCGTGATTCAAGAAACGAGATGATCTCTCGTGCGAGCGCGTGCGCTTGATCGCCCTCGCCATCGGGCTCAATTTCTGCCCACTCGTTATGCTGGTCGTTCTCCAACGGCTTCTCGGTCTTGATCGCATCGCGTTCGGCATCCAGTGCTGCGCGCCGGCTGTCGTAGTACTCGATCCGAGTGGCACTACGGTCCACTCGGAGCCACCAGGTCTTCTCCTTGGCGTGGGTCGCCATGCGAACCGCCAGGTCGACGGTGATGCCGACGTACAGGAGCACTCCGGTCCGGTCGTAGAACCGGTAGAGGATGTGCGGCCGGGTTTCAAGTTCGGCCTTACCAACACTCACTCTAGGCATCCGTGCCTCCTGCTCTATGTCGTCGTTCAGGGGGTCAAGCAGCGTGGTAGCCGCGCCGGTAGCGCGGGTGCACGTCTTCCATCGCGTCGTTGAGTTCGCGCCTGCGTTGGGCCTTGACGAGGTCGTTGTCTTCGGGGTGTTCGCTGGTCGGCTTGTTGGTGCGTTCGCGGTAGGGGACGCCGGCGCCGAACCGTTCCCGGAGGAGTTCGGCGTAGAGGTCGTCGGCCCCGCTCACCGCAGCACTCCCGCCCGGACCAGCGAGCAGTTGACACCCGACCGGAAGGCAAACACCTTCACCGGCTCCGCCTCATGGGCGGCCTTATGCGCATGCTCCGCACGCTGCTGCATCATCCCGAGCGTCATCCGGATGTGCATGTCGGACAGGTCCAGCTCGACCTGGCAGCCGCGTTCGCAGTCGAACTCGACGGTCAGCGTCGACGGATGGACGGCGATCCTTGCCGCGGTCACCGCTTTTTCACCAGGGCCAGGTCGTAGCCGAGGGCGTTGACCACCCGCAGCAGTGTCCGAACGTCGGGTGTGGTGCAGCTGCGCTCGTGGGCGCTGACGCTGGGCTGCTTGATGCCGGCGAGCGCACTGAGGTCTGCCTGGGTGAGGCCGGCACCCCGGCGGATGTCACGCAGGGCAGGGCCGAGGTGGTTGCCGTTGACGATGCGGATCACGCAGTTATCCGTGGGGATCTGGTCGCGCAGGTCGGTCACGGCTGGACCTCCCGCCAGCGCGTCGGGCCTGCCTCGTGGTCGCCGGCGTGACCGTGGCGCAGCTCGCAGAAGGTGCCGAATTCGCTGTCGTGGAGATGCGGCAGCGACGACGAGCAGGGCCCGACGCTGTCATTGAGCAGGTCGCAGATCCGTGCGGCGAGCCCTTCGGGTGCTGCGCTGTCCACGAACGCCACCACCTGGTCGTCAGCGCGGCGCCCATTCTCGTCGGCTGACTGGGCGCCTTCGAGGACGATCGTGTGCCGGCGCCAACTGCCGCCGACTCGGTAGCGGGTCACGGCTGCTCCTCGGTCTCGCTGAGCACGGCCGCGACAGTCCGCAGGATGGCCTCGGCGTAGGTCATGGCAGCGGCAGCGGACACGGCGCGTTCCCGGTAGTCGATGCGCGCGCCGGGCGGGACGATGTCGTGCGGTTCCTCTTCGGCGAGGCGGTCGGCTGCGTGGGTCATGAGCCGGACGATCGCGGCGGTGTCGGCCATGTCAGGAGTCCTCCGTGTCGTTCTGGGCGGCGAGGCGGGCGTGGTGGTCGCGGATTGTCGGCCACAGGTCACGGCCCTGAATCGCGCCTCCCTCGGTGCTGACGATGTCGGCGACCATCGCCCACTCGGCGGCATCCTCCGGGTCACTGACGTGCAGATCATCGGCGCGCTGCTTGGCGTACCGGACGGCTTCCTTGAGCGCTTCGAGGCGCTTGGATTCGAGCGGCCATTCGGTGGTCATGTCGTCTCTCCGGATGCGAGTCGGGCTGTCCTGGTCACGAAGTCGAGTGCTTCCTGCCGGCTGTCGCATTTGTGGGCGTCCACCCCGAACCGTTTGCCCCACCACTCACCGGACGGGGCGGCCACGATCCGGGGGAAGATCCGCCCGAGTTTCCGGTCACCTGCCCACACCCACTCACCGCCCTTGCACAGGCCGTCAGGGGTGGTTCGGACGTCAGGGGCGGTCACGACACCTCCCGTTCGGCGCCGGACAGCTCGACCAGGGCCGCCCACAGTCGGTCAGCTTCTTCCTCGTTGCGGCAGTACGCGGCGGTGTAGACGGTTGTGCCACGACGGACTGTCACGGCGATGCTTTTGCGCAGCGGGTGGCGGGTGACCCCGGCAGCGAGGTCACCGCGTTCCAGCTCGCCCCAACCGGTCACGATGCGTCCTCAGGGTGCTTCTCAAGCGAGCCGCCGAAAGCAAGGACGCGTCGCTCAAGCTCGTGCAGGTATTCGCCGACGATGTACTCGGCGCTCGCGTCGCCGTCCCACGACTCAGGGGTGCGCTTCAGCAGGTTGTTCACCCAGGCGTCGAACTCGGCCTTGTCGACGACGTCGGACTGGATCGCGCAGGTCGCGTCGCAGGCGTGGAAGTGAGTCATCGGGCCACCGCCTCGGCAATGCGCGGGTACTCCCGGACTCGGAGCCAGTCAGACCACAGGGACCAGTTGCCGCCCTTGTTGTCGGCGCCAGCGCCACGCCCCCAGACAGAGCCGAGTTGCTTGACGAACACGGCGGTACCCGAATCTCGGGCCATAGCGATTAGCTCGCGGAACCAGCCCAGGTCGAGCGGCCGGGAGCCGGGGCCGGACTCGCCGCCGAGGATCAGCCAGTCGATCCCACTCAGGTCGAGCGACGGGAGCGGGCCGAGCAGCGGTTCGGCGGAGATGAACCGGACGGCGGCCGGCGCAGCACGAAGGGAGTCTGCGCGACGGGTGAAATCGTCGGACTCGATCGACGTGCCGAGCCACACGTTCGGTAGCTCGGGCAGGTCAGCGAGCACTCGGGGCAAGCGCTCGGGCCGTTTCGTGAGCACCTGGTAGGTGTGCTGCGGCGTTCGGGCCATGACGTCCCAGACCTGCGCGATGAACTCGCGGGGGACTCGGGCGTGGAACAGGTCGGACATGGAGTTGACGAACACGACGGTGGGCTTGCGCCAGCGCAGCGGCTCGCTCAGGGAGTCGGGGTGGACGCTCAGGCCGAAGCCAGGGCCGGAGGTTCGCGGGTCTCCGTCGTTCTGGTATTTGGCCTGGCCCATGCCCTTGAGTCGCTTGGCGAGGGTGAGGGCGTAGCAGTTGTCGCACCCGGGGGAGATGCGGTCACATCCGGTGGTGGGGTTCCACGTCTTCTCGGTCCATTCGATCTTGCTGGTGGTGCTCATCAGTTCTCTCCGTCCACGACGAAGACCTCAACCAGCTCGTTGACGTACTCCTGCATGACCCGTTCGCGTTCGGTCGAGTTCATCTGACGCCACTCGCCCCAAGTCACCCCCCGGTCATCGCCGTGGCGATCCTCGAAGCCGACATTGAAGTCGCTGCTGTAGCCGAACAGGACCAGCTCGTCGTCTGCGTGCTTGGGCATCTGGAACTCCTTTGAAGAGGTGCCGACGGTCTCTTCACGTCAGCTAGGTACGCGAACTAGTATTGCGGAGTCAGTTCTCACTATCAAGTCCCCGGAAGGCCGATAACCATGTCCGCTACCTCGCTTCGCGATCACCGTCATGCGACAATCCCGACCATGCCCAGGACTCCACGCCTCACCAAAACCCCCGAGGCGCTCTCCCTCGACGAAGCGGCGAAGTCCTTCCAACGCGTCGAAGCCCAGCTCGAAAAGCAGCGGGCTGCGCTGCACGCCGCGATCGTGGCAGCCGTACGGTCAGGCATGTCGAAGTCCGAAGTCGGGCGCCGAGCCGGATACACACGCGAGTACGTCGCTTCGCTCGTCGAGAAGGCCGGGGACACGGCCGAGTAGCCGCCTCACCGCTCGCCCTCCGGCTCCGGTGCCTTGCCCTCACCGGTACACGCCTCCGCCGACGGATACAGCCCATGCCTGCCCATCCGCCACGCCGCATGTGCCCCGACCAGGCCGCCCTTTAGCGGCGTCTCACCTGCGCAGTCCGGGCAGATGCCGTACACATCCAGCACCTCAACCGGCTTGTGCCCGCCTTCCGTCCACAGGCGCCGGCACTCGTCGTGCACGGCGTGCGGGAACTGCGGCGGCACCGTCGGCGCGTACGCCACCCACCGGCCGCACAGCATGCGATGCGCGTTGGTGGGCGACACGATGCAGCACTCGAAGTCCACGTCGGCGGCCCAGCCGTAAGGAATCTGGCTCACGAGGCCGACCCCGAACCCGGCTGACCGGACACATCCTCCGCCGAGGCGGCCACGAAATGCGGGTTGCCGCCACCCTCAACCCAATCTGGGTCGCAGGCCGTACAGCAACACCAGCACGACGAATACGCCTCCGCATGCACGGCATCCGCGACGGTCTGCTCGTCATGCCATGCCTGGGCGAGTTGGCGGGCGGTCACCGGATCACCAACGGTGGACGCTCGGCGCGGATCTCATCGAGAGTGCGGACGATCATGCGGCGGCCCTCGACAGGCGCAACGGCTGCTCGACCGGGACCGGCAGCTCCACGACCGCACCCGAACCGGGGCACTCGAAACCCGGAAACCCGCGCCCGCGCCCTTCAACGTCGTGCGGCTCGATCACCGCACCGACCGCGGGCACCATGTCCAGGCACAGCGGGCAGCGCACGTCCTGCCGCAAATCCGGCTCACACTCGAAGCACGTGATCCCATGGGCGCGGTGCGACTTCAGGCGGCCCAGCGACGGGCAGGCCTGAAGGTCGTTTGGGCCGAGGGCGGTCACAGCCCACCTCCCGGGCGTACCAGTAGGTCAGCCACATCAACTACCCGGACGTTCGCGTCCAGCGTCGTCTCGTCACAGTCCAGGCCGTTCACCACAACCGGGCCGTACCCGAGGTCAGCGACCGCCTGATAGCCGACGTGGTAGTGGCCGTGCCAGATCACCGACGGCTGCACCTGCTCCACCAGCACCCGCAGCAACTTCCGATGCTCGTTGGACCGTTCGATCTCGGCCGGCGAGAACGGTGGCGGGCTGGTGCGGTCGTCGATGCCGGGGATGACAACACCGTGCGGGCAGTCGTGCGAGATCAGAACATCCGTGGTGCCGGGCTCCGCGGCCTCATACACCTGCCGGGCCGTGATCGTCTCCTCCGGCCACCACGACACACCAGGCACCCGGTACGGCCGGTCAACCGAATGCGCACCGCCCATGGCGAGGAAGTGCACGCCAGCCCACTCCCAGCGGAAACCGCGCGGCAAGTGCGCCACATGCCCGCTGATCCGGCGCAGACCGTCCCCGCCGACCGGCTGCTGAAGCAGCAGGGTGAAGTCCTCGTGGTTGCCGTCGACGAACAGCAGCGGAATACCGGCCCGGGTCAGCGCCTCCTCAACCTTGCGCACGAAGCCGGGATGGAAGTCGTAGCCGTAGTCGCCGACGTGAACGATCACGTCAGCGTCTTGGTCTACGGCGCACCGGATCGCACGCTCGGCCCAGCGGACGTTCATGTGCCAGTCGCCGGCGAAGGCGATCCGGCGCGGTTCAGCCAACAGGTTGAAGGTCCTCATCCGAGAACCTCCCGCGCCGCGGCAGCCAGATCATGCGAGGTGATGCCCCGGTCGCCGAACGGCGGCACACCCGGCTCGTCCAGGCGGGCCACCAACTCCACGAACTCCCGCAACCGAGCCTCAGGCGGCGGCGCGGGGAAGACATGCCGGTCGCAGTCGGGGTCGATCGGGCAGCGGCCGGTCACGGCTCAACCCCGTCATGCTCGTGCTCGTGGTGACACACCTGCTCGTACGTGTCCACGTCGATCGTCGAACCCAACACGCCAGGCTCACCCGCAAACCCGACCGCGATCCGGGCCAACTTCGCCGCAAGGTCGGCAGCAGCACCCTGGTCGTGGACGTTGAACCGCAACGACACGTCAAACACGACTTGAACGTGAGACATGGACCCTCCAAGGGTTGGGCGGGCGCGACCCGGCAGCCGCGCCCGCAACTAACTGGCCAAAGACAGACGGGAACGCAGCCGGTCACGCACGCCGGCGACAGCGGAAACACGGACACCGAGACGGGCAGCTAAAGCGCCGGCCTGCACGTTTGGGTCCCGGCATAACTCGGCGGCGATCAGCGACCACCGCGCCCGGCTCGGCGTGGACTCGCCCGCCAGCAGCCGCTTCGCCGCCACATGGTTCAAGCCGAGCAGGGCAGACACCGCCGACACTGAACCGCCGCGGGCCGTGCCCATGCGCAGGGCGACGACCAACTCGACGTCCGTCAGGAAAACCCGCTCCCCGGCAAGGGCACGTTCCACCACCTGCTCGTCAACCACCGACAGGTCCGCCGGGTCCAACAGGTCAGGTTCACCCAGATCCGGAACAGCCTTCGGGTCGTCGATGTCGGCACCCCACTGGCCGGGAGTCGGGAAACCACTCGCCGCCGCTCGCCTGCGAGTGACCGCAGAGCTACCCGGCACCGACGCCAGCGTGGCGTACGCCGCCTTCACCGCATGATGCGAACGGATCGTCACCGACGAGTTGCGGCTGCGGACCTTACGCAGCCAAGCCGCGTCGTAAGGCGGGCCCATTTTCGCGGCGATGTCCGCCCCGGTGTGCCCAATCGCGTGTAACGCCTCGATCCGGCGGCGGGTGCCGCAAGCATCGACCAGGCCAGCCGGCTGCACACCGAACCGACGGCGCTTGCGGTACAGACGTTCCGCTTCGCGGGCGTGCGGACAGCGACATCCGCGGGCGTACGCGGTATAGGTGCCGTGCTTGTCGGCAGGGCAGGTGGCGTCGAGGCGACCCAAGTCAGTGCCGTACGGGACATGCGCGGTCAGGAGTCTCATGCCGCCGCTCCCAGCAGTGCGGCCCGGTTAGCGGCGGCACGCAGCCGTTCGGCGTTGCGCACCCCCACACCGGCCTCGGCGGCGATCTGTTCAGTGGTGAACCCGCGCCGGGCTAGCTTCCCGACCCACCGCTGCCGCGACAGGCGCGCGTCCGGAATGCTGATCTGCGGGTCCGCGCAGTTGGCGCACCGTTTCGTGGACGGGTCTCCGCCGCTGAACGTGACGTTCGGGTTGCCGCAGTTCGAGCACGGCGGCAGCGGCTTGCCCGCGTCCGAGTAGGCCACGCCGTGGCGGATCACACCGTGCGGTTCCGGGTCGTCGTCGGGGCAGCCTGTGCAGCGGGCACAGATCCGCACCGCGAGACTGTTGCCGGCGTCGCCCGTGTCGAAGTACTCGGCGGGCACCGAGCGACACAGCAGGCCAGTCATGGCTGCTCACCGCTCAGGTCAGTGACGGTCAGACGAACCTCACCGGACACGCCACCCACCCGCTTGGCGATCCGCGGCCCATAACGCAGGTCCGGGCCGACCAGGTGCAGGTGGTCGTCATCGGGGAGGAGCCCGAAATCGATCAGGCCGTCGACCAGCGCTTTGATCGTCGGATACAGGTTGTGGACATCCCGGCGGCGCGCATCCGCAAAGCACAACTCGGCGAGGATGTGCGCCCGCTGAAGCTTGGGTAGCTTCGCCTGCATCGCATACACCCGGCCGGCGTCACGCCACGCCCGACGGTCCGGGGTCTGCCGTCGCAGGTCGGTGCGCTGGTTCGCGTTCAGCCAGATCGCCGGGGCGGGAATGGTGAGCTGCCAGCTTCGGGTGATGGTCATGGCTGTCACCGGACGCCTGCCCCAGCGCTGCGACTCCACCACGGAACGATCAGGAACAGCAGCACCCCGCCGAGCCCAGCGGCGAGCCACCACGGGGCTGTGCTGCCGAGCAGCGCCACCCCACCCTTCACGACCAGGGCGACGACGGCGGCCCACATGAGCCGGATCAGGAAGTCGCCCATCACGCCGCAGCCCCGACCGGAACCAGATGCGTGATCAGCTTGCCCAGCTGCCGGGCATACTCGATCTCCCGACCGGTCGACTCGCCCACGTAGCCGCCGACGTTGACGATGTAGACGCCGTCCGACATGCGGATCTTGGCGAAGTGCAGGTCGTCCAGCTCGCGCTTCTGCTCCTCGGTGATCTCATCGCCGTCGTGGGCGAACACGCCCGGCGCCAGCACGATGTGGCCGGCCAGGGTCAGCACCCGGTTGGCCTCGGCCATCTCGGTGCGGAAGCGGGTTGAGCCGCAGATCGTCACCACCAGCGGGCGGTGGCCATCCAGGTTGTGGGTGTGGGGGTTCAGGTAGCCCATCAGGCAGCCCCGTCCCGGTCGTACTGGTCCTCGTCGTTCCAGTCCACGGGCTGCAGGTCAAGGACGGTGTCGAGGATCAGAGCAGTGTCGACGTCGACCAGCTGCACGTCTTCGTCGGCGAGCAGGGGAATCACGGGCGTGGTCATGCAGCAGCCTCCTCAGGCTTGTCGGTGGGGGTCACGGAGCCGCAGTCGTCGAGCAGGCGCCAGGAACCGCGGTACAAGACGGGCCGCTTCAGCGGGTCCGAACCGTCGCGGACGATCAGGCCCATACCGTCGGACGCGGTCGGCTCGGAATGCGTCCATCTGTGGCAAGAACGACACGAGTGGATCAAGTTGGAGAGCACGTCATGGGCGATCTTCGCCTCACGCTTACGGCCACCCATGCCCGTCCGGATCCGGTGAGCCGGGTCAACGGCCAGGCCGGTGCAGGCAGGCAGCGCCATCTCGCAGATACCATCGGACCGGGCGGCCAGAGCAGCCCGGACGGTGGCCGGGATCGTCGGGCGGGAAGCCGTCGGGCGCTTCGTCCGGGACTGCCGTGCAGCCTGGTTGTGGAGGGTGGAACGCGCCCGCTCCGGCACGCTCCAACCCACCTTCCGCTCAAGGCTGGGAAGGGTCTTGAGCGACGTCTTCCTCTTCGGAGCCGGCGACCTCTTCACCAGCGCCGCCCAGCCGTGTTGTACGCGTCCGACACCGACCGGTTGATCGTCTGCAACCCGGACAGTTCCTCACGCAACGCCTTGAACCGCTCCTTCGCGTACTGCAACGCCTCGTACGCGTCGTCGCGTTCTTGCTGCTCGTCCGCGCACGCCAGGATTGCCGCCCGGCGCTTCGCCGCATCCGAACCCTCGGTGCCGGCCGCAGTGCGGGCCATTTTCTGGTCGAGGATCCGCTTCGCCTCCTGGTACGCCTTCAAGCGTTCCTTGATGACCCACGGCGCCTTCTCGATGTTGTCGATGCAGAACTGGATGCGCTGCTCCGCCGAGACCGGGTTGTCGACCTGCGGATCCAACTGGTCAGTCATCGGTTGCCGCCCGCCAGGAACCCGGCGATCTGCTCACGGGAGCCCTCGCCAAGGAGCACCGAGTAGCCGTCGCTCTCGCCGGGCGGCGCGATCCACACGCTCACCACGCCGTCGTCCGGGTCACGCTCGAAGACGATGGACGCGCCGTGCGAGTCGGTGACGGTGAGGAAATCCTCGGGACGCTGCTCCGACGGCGGACCAAAACCGGCGGTCATGCCGCCACCCCCGCGGTCTTGGCCTGCCGGATCGCGTCCAGGAACTTGCGCATGTCCTGCTCCGACGCCTCATCCGACGAATGGCCGACCAGCTCACAGAAGTGCTGCTCAAGCTGCTCCGCGTTGTCCCATGGCGACTCCTCGAGGATCTGCGTCCACAGCTCCCCGATCGGGTCGTCCGAGGTTGCCGGAACGGGAACAGGTGACGCGGCCGGCTGCGACGGCTCGGGCTGCTTGATCGCCTCGGCACGGCTGGTGAACAGCGCCAGCAGAGCCTCCGGGACCTGACCCTGGAAGTCCTGCTGTGCCTGCTTGTGCAGGTCCACCAGCGCCTCACGGGTCTTCGCCGCATCGATCAGCGACGGATAGTCCTTCGTTGCACCAGCGGTGATCGCCGCCTGCTGGAGCCGCCCGTCGATCGCGACCTGCGCGCGGGCCGCCATCAACTCCTGCACCCGGCCGGACATTAACTCCTTCGGGGTGAGCTCAGTGCAGTCCAAGACCGGCACCACGAAGTTTTTGGTCTTGCCGTCCCGCACCACCGTCCGCTGATCCAGTACCAGCCGGCCGGGGATGGCGCCCTGCGCCTGGGCGAGGAGCTGCGCGATACCCGGCAGTTCGGTCGCCGCGTAGTAGGAGCCGGTGTCGACCCGCCACGCCCCCAGACCGGGAACGTCCTCGAGCATCACTCGCAGCCGGGTGTGCATCTTGCAGTCCCGCCGCGCGGGGTCCGGGTCGCACATGCAGGCCTGCCCGGAAATCTTCTCCGTCTGCCCGTCACAGCGACGCTGGCAGCCACCCGCCGACCACAGCTCAAGCCACTGCGACTCCGCCGGGTCCTGCGGCGGCACCACCACCGGAATGTCCGTGGCGTTCGTGATCACCTGCCACTGCCCGGCACCACGCGGCGGCTGCCACTCCTCGACCGCCCCGCCGTACAGCTCGGCGATCTTCTCGATCAGGTTCTTCCGGGGAGAGGTGAAACGGAACCGGTCGAGTTTCGCCGGCCGGGTACCGCGGCCCGACGCGACCTTCATGCCGAGCCGGATCCGGCCCGATTCCGCCTGGGACAGCTGCAAACCGATGATCGCCATGTCAGTTCTCCTTCAAGGTCACGGGGCGGGAGAGCACGGTGTTCAGGCCGGCGCTCAATCCCTCCACCACGCGCAGCATGTGGACGAAGTACTGGAAGTT
>Ga0190275_10000082_pt1 | contig 112926 bp, 156 predicted proteins | sample Popmic550T_FD_133745 | JGI IMG/M metagenome (GOLD analysis project Ga0190275, IMG submission 133745) | Populus adjacent soil microbial communities from riparian zone of Yellowstone River, Montana, USA - 550 T | ecosystem: Environmental > Terrestrial > Soil > Riparian zone > Trees stand... | reverse complement strand
CACGCACGCCGGCCTCGCACTCGCTGAGCTCACAGAGCGTCACACCCAGTAGCTGGGCCGCGTCTCCTAGATAGAGCCCCCGCCCTACCCGCTCCTCGCGCAACAGGCGCCCGCGCAGGCGATGCTCCGGACTCAGTGGCCGGAACGTCTTCACCGTGTCGCCGCAGAGCGTGACGATGGTCTCCTGGGGCCGCTGCGCCGGCACGCTCGTCTTGAGGAATGGTCGGCTCTGATTCATGGGCCACTTCCCGGAAGGCTGTCGTGGGATCTCCCCACGCACCACAACGCCGAACACCCGCGCAACCATACCATCGCAGCGCTTTGAAGCCGTCGCACTTTACAGCTCAACCACTGCGGTGCCCAAGCAACAGAGCTGCGAGGCACCATAGCGGCTCAAGCCTAAAGCGGAGTACCACTTCGAACACGTACTGATGAACAGCTTTACAAGCGGACGGCCATGAAGGCGTGCTCTCGCGGCGCCAAAGGGGCGCGAGGCCAGGGCGCTTCAGAATCGTGAGCGCACAGCTTCGAGAAACCAGAGACTCGAAAAAGCAAGCCACTGCGGTGTCGTGATATCACGATGGTTCGGGCCCGCGAGTTCGTATCGCCAAAGCCTTTTGAGTTGGAACCGCCTCGATACCTCGCGCTTTAGGGCTTTAGCTTACTTGATACGCTGACGTTTTGTCGGCCCGGTTCTTGACCGTTCCCGAACCACAACAGCATAGTCGCTTGCATGGGCGACATCGTGGTGGCTTGTGTGCAAAAGGGTGGCTCCGGGAAGACCTTCTTCGCGCGTCACTGCTCGGTCGAGTGGGCGCTGCGTGGCCAGCGCGTGATTGTGATCGACGCGGATCCACAGGGGACAGCGACGCATTGGGCGGGGCTCGCAGCCGCCTTTCACACCCTCGTGCCTCCCGTGTACGGGGTCGACGACAACAACATGGAGGAGCGGATCCGGCACTACGCAGCGCAGTGCGATGTGCTCATCGTCGACACCCAGGGCGCGCTCAACGACCGGCTGGCGACCGCGCTTGAGCTCGCCGACCTGGCGCTCATTCCGGTCAACCCGACGAAGCCGGAGGATATCTGGGGCCTCGCCGACACGCTTGCGGTGGTCGCTGATGCGCAACGGGAGCTACGGCCAGAGCTTCAGGCCTTCATCGCGATCACCGGAAAGACCAGCACCAAGATCAGCGAGGCCGCGCGCATCGCGCTCGGAAAGCACTCGATGCCGAAGCTTCGAACGGAGCTCAAGCACAGCAACGACTACAACACGGCCACCGTGCTGGGCCGCGGGATCACGTCGCACAAGCCCAAGTCACCTGCGGCGCAGGAGTTCCGAGCGCTCGTCGACGAGCTTGAAGAGCTGTTGCCCGGGATGCGTGCGCGTCGCCAGAGAGAGGTTGAGGGGAGTGAGCATGTCACGCAGGGATGAGGAGGCAGCGCAGCTCGCTGCTGGACTCGCGGTGCAATCGATGCGCCGCATCACGCCAACTGCCGAGACGCGCGCGGCGTTTCGCGCACGCGTTGCCGCGGCAGGGAAGGGCGCTGCTGGGAAAGATACGATTGCTCCGGAAGAGCAGTCTCCGGACGCGCCGGCAAGCGAGCAGGCTGTTGTTGCGGTGGAGTCGCAAGCCTCTACGCCTCCGGAGCGCCAAGCGGTCAAACCTGCAGACCAACAAGTAACCACGGTGGTCGAGTCTCAAGCAGCCAAGCCAGCGAAGAAGCCAAAGCCCAAGGCGTCGAAACGTCGTGAAACCGTGATATCACTGCCGGAGACCAAGCCCGGCACCAAGCGCAACCCGCGCACGCTGCGGGGCGGCACGAGGCAAACGCGCGTGACCACCATCCACTTCGAGACCGGCCTGCTCGACTGGCTCGACCTCGCCGCAGCGCTTGAGCGGGTCACGCTCAGCCACGTCGTCGAGAAGGCGGTGACGGAGTGGCTCGCTAAGAGCGGCATTCCGCATCCCGATCAGGTGAAGCGCATCAAGGAGGCGCGGTCATGAAGGGGAGGGTGGAAGCGCCTCCCAGGACGCGTCGGTTCGCAGAGGGCACCGATGTGCCCGTTGAGCGCTCGCGTGCTGAGCTTGAGGACCTGCTGAGAAAGCACGGCGCCGCGGAGATCGGGCTTCACATGGCCGACGCCGGCTGGACGGTCATGTATCGCATGCGCGGGCGCATGTTGAAGCAGTTCGTCCGCTTTCCTGAGGCAGAGCCGTACGTGCTTTTCGATCCGAAGGCGCCTTGGCGGAAGCGAACAGCGGCGCAGATCAAACCGCTGCAGGAGAAGGAGTGGCGGCGTCGCTGGCGCGCTGCTGTTCTCATCCTGAAGGCGCGGCTCGAGGCGGTCGCTTCGGGCGACGCCGACTTCGAGGCCACGTTTTTGGGCGACATCCTTTTGCCTGACGGCTCGACCATGGCAGAAGCAGTCAAACCGAAGTTGCAGCTGGCGTACGACAGCGGTGAGATGCCGGCGTTGATGCTCGGCACGGGGCCGAAAGGGTAGGGGACCCATGACCACACTCGAAGCACGCGTTGCGCAGTACGGTTGCCTTGCGCCGATCGAAAACGCAGATGTCGTGCGTCAGCAGATGCGCCTTGGCGCCCGGTATTACAATGAGCTCATCGCGCTGGAGCGTTGCCGACGCGCGGTCTATCGCGACCTGCGGCGAAAGTACGTGGATCTCGAGTCAGTCGAGGCGCGGGTCGAGGAGCTTGCTGCGGAGCTGATGAGCCTGCGCGAAGCCATCAAGGGCGTACGCAAGGAAGCGCGTCGCCGCGTCGATACGGCGGACCTCGATCAGCGTGCCAAGGACGTGCAGAGTGCCTTGCGAGTCGCACGCGTCGCATTGAAAGACGCCCGCCAGGCAGCGCGCGATAATGCTGAGCTGCGTGCAGCCGTCGAACAGCTCGACGAGCGCGCGAAGATTTGGAGCAAGGCGCTGCGTGCGATGCGCGCGCCGTGGTGGGGAACGTACCTGCTTGAAGAAGCCTCGGCCGAGCAGGCCCGTAAGGCGACCATCGATCCGTCGTTTCGCCGTGCGCGCGGTCGTGAGCGCATCTCTGCGGCCGGCGAAGGCAGTGCAGAAGGGCGCATCGGTGTGCAGGTCCAAGGCGGCATGACTGTCGCCGAGCTCTACGGCTGCGAGGACACGCGGCTGCGCATCGAGCCCGTATCGCCTGATGCGTGGCATGCGTCGTCGCGAGGGGTGCGTCGTCGCTGTTCACGCACGCGCTTGTGGATGCGCGTGGAGAGTGCAGGGCGTTCGCCTGTCTGGGCGGTGTTCCCTTTGATCCTTCACCGCCCGATCCCTGACGATGCGCGCATCAAAGGCGCGGTGGTGCGCCTTCGTGTCCTCGGTTTTCGTGAGCAGTGGACGGTCAGCGTCACGTACGCGCGCGAGCCGGCAGTGATGCCTGAGCGCCCGGGAATCGTGGCACTCGATCTCGGCTGGCGACAGCGCCCTGACGGGAGCTTGCGCGTGGCCTACTGCGCTGACGACCAAGGAAATCACCGTGAGGTGGTGATGCCGGAGTCAGTGCGGATGCGTCTGCGCAAGGCACGAGACTTGAGGGAGATTCAAGATCTGCACTTCAACCGCGCCGTCCGCTGGCTCGCTCGCTGGCTCGATGCGGGAAAGGCCCCGGAGTGGCTTGCACGGGAGCGCCCGCACCTCGGGCAGTGGCGCTCACACGGGCGGCTACGGCGTCTCGTGCTCGACTGGCGGCGTACGCGCTTCGTAGGAGACGAGCGCATCTTCGCGGCCATGGAGCGCTGGCTGCATCGTTCGCGGCACCTGTATCAGTGGGAGGTCGATGCGCAGCGTAAGGCACTGCTTGCGCGGCGCGAGCTCTACCGCTGCACCGCTGCGCAGATCGCGCGCGCCTATGGGCGTGTGGTGATTGAGCAGTTCGATCTGGCGACGGCCAAGCGCTTGAAGGCCCCGGAGCAAGGCGAGGATGCGCCGCTCGCGCAGCGCGCGCAGCTGCATGCGAGCGCACCCGGCGAGTTTCGGCAGTGCCTCACGCAGGCAGTGCAACGCGAAGGCGGGCTCGTCATCAGCGTCGATGCGAGCGGCACCACGAGCCATTGCCATGCGTGCGGAGGCGTTTGCTCGTGGGAGCAGGGCGAAGAGCTCTGGCATCGTTGCGAGTACTGCGGTGAGCTGTGGGATCAGGATCATAACGCAGCCATCAATCTGCTGCGTCGGTTCACACGTGATCACTCCGGTGACGCGACAAACCCCGCACCCGCTCGCAAGCCCAGCAAGCGCGCGGAGCGGTTTCGGAAGCGCCATGCGCAGCCTGCTGCTACGGACGTTGCGGAGTAAGGTGAAGCGCGCGGATCTCGGGGCCGCTCGCAGCACTGTTGACAACTTCATATGATGATTCGCCTTGTGGCGGAGCTGCTGCAATGGTTGCTCAGCGCCCTTGAAGCTGAGACGACAGCGGCCAAGTCTCGGCGAGCGATGGATGCGGTGGCTGCAATGGCTGCTCAGCGCCCTTGAAGCTGAGACCTCGAACATGACGCCGCGGCCGACTAGCGCCACGTTGCTGCAGTGGCTGCTCAGCGCCCTTGAAGCTGAGACCTCGAAGTGGACGCTGCGAGGTTCCGCAGGAAGGATGCGCTGCAACGGTTGCTCAGCGCCCCTTGAAGCTGAGACAGACATCCATATGGTTCCCCGGGCGGCTTGTGCATGAGCAGCAAATAATGGTTGCTCAGCGCCCTTGAAGCTGAGACTGGTAGAACACGGTCACGCAGTTTCGCCGCATATCGTAGCAACGGCTGCTCAGCGCCCTAGAAGCTGAGACGGTCAGTTCCGCGACGAGGTTGGCCGTGTTCTCAGAGCGTAGCAACGGTTGCTCAGCGCCCTAGAAGCTGAGACCTCTAGCGTCGTCGTCGAGCTTAAGTTGTCCAGGTAGCAACGGTTGCTCAGCGTCCTTGAAGCTGAGACGCAGTCATCAGGCTGGTGCGGTCACGGCAGCAATGGCTGCTCAGCGCCCTTGAAGCTGAGACCGAGCGTTCAGAGATGCTCGCCTGGTGCCTTGGCTGTAGCAACGGCTGCTCAGCGCCCATTGAAGCTGAGACAGATTGAAGGTGAGTTGATCTGCTGCTCAGCGCCTTTGAAGCTGAGACAAGAAGTGCCACGGGTAAAGAACAACGGCTGCTCAGCGCCCCATTGAAGCTGAGATCTTCAGAACATGAGCCCCCTTCCCTGAGGGTAGCGACGGCTGCTCAGCGCCCTTGAAGCTGAGATGGCGAACCGAGTGGCGGCTGCTCAGCGCCTTTGAAGCTGAGACATGCGTCGAATCGCGGCCACCGCAGCCGTCGCGCGTAGTTGCGATGGCTGTTCAGCGCCCTTGAAGCTGAGACAACCTGGCGCACGAGATGGCCCAAGGTAGACCGATGGCAGCAACGGTTGCTCAGCGCCCTTGAAGCTGAGACTGGGGACTGCTGGCTGCTCAGTGCCTTTTGAAACTGAGACGTACGGCACCGTCGCGCGTAGTTGCGATGGCTGCTCAGCGCCTTTGAAGCCGAGACCACTGTTCGTCCCAGGTTGCAACAATGGCTGCTCAGCGCCCGCGAAGCTGAGACGTCGGAACTCATATGCGCACCGTGCTGCACGTGCAACAACGGCTGCTCAGCGCCCTGGAAGCTGAGACGACCAGACGCAAATGGTTGTTCAGCGCCTTTGAAGCTGAAACGCGTCCATGAAGAAGTTCGCAAAGGCTGCTCAGCGCCCTTGAAGCTGAGACTTGCAGCCATCGAACTCACAATGGCTGCTCAGCGCCTTTTGAAGCTGAGACTAGATAGTTGCCAGTGGCGATGGCTGCTCAGCGCTTTTTCAATGCTGAGACCGAACCAACGAACCCACCTCTGGCAGCGGCTGCTCAGCGCCCTTGAAGCTGAGACGCTTCCATGTGACGGCATACGGTAATGGCCGCTCAGCGCCCTGCGAGGCTGAGACAACAAGTGGCGAAGCTCGACAATGGGCTGCTCAGCGCCTTCGAAGCTGAGAGAGCCGGGGGCTTTCTTTACGAATCAGCGGCTGCTCAGCGCCCTTGAAGCCTGAGACCGCAACAACGAACCCCTTTGGCAGCGGCTGCTCAGCGCCCTCCAAGCTGAGATGTGAGTGACTCCACCGCACGGAATCAAAGCGTCTGGGCCGCTCAGCGCCTTTGAAGCTGAGACAACGCGGCGATCTCCTGCTGCAATGGCTGCTCAGTGCCTTTAAAGCTGAGATTCAGAAGATGAGGGGCTGTCAAGTCGCGATAGGTGTTGCTCAGCGCCTTCAAAGCTGAGACTGCCTGTAAATTGCGCAGCTTAGATCGGCAACGGCTGCTCAGCGCCTCTAAAGCTGAGCCGTGGATGAGAAAAGCGACAGGGAAGTGATCGAAAACTGCAAACGGCAACGGCTGCTCAGCGCCTTTGGGAAGCTGAGACAACAGGTGACTCAGGCCCTGCGTAAAGCAACGGCTGCTCAGCGCCCTTGAAGCTGAGACCACCGTGACAACTTCTCGCAGCATGTTTCGTGCGGTAGCTCAGTGCCTTCAAAACTGAGACCATTGGGACAACTTCACCATGTTTTCCACCCAAGGCTGCTCAGCGCTTTTCAAGCTGAGACGGTACCGAGTTTGGTGTAACGCTATCGACTGCTCAGCGCCCCAAGAAGCTGAGACTTGTCGCCTGTCGCAGCGGCAACGGCCGCTCAGTGCCTGAGAAGCTGAGACATCGTGTACAGGTGCAAAGCAATGGCTGCTTCAGCGCTCAAGAAGCTGAGACAACAGGCACTCACGCGGTGTAGCCTGGATGGGCTCACATTGGACGCGGAGGGCGGGATGCGCGTGGATGTTGCACGGTGCATGGGGTGTGGCCGGGTCCTCCGGCTTCCGAGCTCGAAAGCACGGCACGTCATCTGCGGCGATTGCCTCGCCGAAAAGCGCAAGCACATGCAGACCCACACACCTGCAGGACAAGCGTGCGCGCTCTCAGATGAGGACGATGGTGACGATTGGTACAGCTACCCAAGTGGAGAGTGATCATGGTCGACGCGCGGATTTTCGAAACGTCTGAGGGTAAAGTCCACCAGGCCAAGCTCCAGGTGGCCGATGAGCTCGCGAAGCTCTATCCGTCGCTCGACGAGATGGCCGAGTTCAGCGCTGAGCACTCGCCGAAGAGTGCGGCACTCGCGCGCAATACCGCGACAGCGATGCGCGCGCTTGAATCGCAACTGCGTTCAGAGGTGCCAGCGGACTGGTTCAACCAGCCTGATGCGAAGCTCGGCGAGTGATTTGCCGCGCGGGACGACGGCCGGACTTGCTGCCATGGCCACTGCGGCTGGTATAAGCAAGATCGGTAGCGATGACAGCACTCGAAAAAACTGAGCGCGTCCCGGTGCACGGCGTAAACCCCAGCGATGAGCACATCCGCCTGTCCGATGGCGTGGTGCCCTATCGCTACCTCGAACGCATCGCCATCGCGCACATTGATGGCGGGCTCTCGCTGCGCGAGGCAACACGACTCGCATCCGCTGAACTCGCGAGTGAGGGGATTTGGATCCCGGGTGAACCATGAAAGAGCCTCCAAAGCAGAGTCCATGCGGCTGCGGCCAACCTTCCGTGATGTGCGTGCATGGTGCGGACGGCGCGTTTTGGATGTGCCGCGCTTGCTACGACCGGCTACTCAAACTGCTCGGACGAGGCAAGCCATGAGCGTCCACCAGGAACGAATCGCTACGCGCGATTGGGAAGTCGCTGACGAAGTGATCGAATGGGCAACCATCGGTGCGATCAAGGGAACGCCTGATCGTCTCTCAGCCGCTGAGACCATCGCCGAGTACCGACGTGAACTCCTGCAGACGGCCACCGATCCCGCCGCGATTGCAGCGCTCGTGCTCAACACACCGGGCTTGGTGGACACGCTCGCCGATTCAATCGCTGCCAAGATGTACGGCTTGAAGAATGCACCCAAGCCCATCGTAGACGCCGCACAGGACCAACTACGGGACAGCGTGAAACGCACGCTCGTCGAGCTGGCCGAGGGCCGGGTCATCGACAGCAAGGGTGTGCCCGTGCGTATCGAGTAACGATCACCTGCGGAGCGGCATAGGGGGGGGGGTCATGAGCGATGAGACGATCGCATGCATGAAATGCGGCAAGCCCACAGGCGTGAAAGCAAGGCCGGGCTCCTATACGGAGTACCCGAGCGGCGGCTTCACGTACATCCCGCCGCTCATGGTCATCTGTAAAGCGTGCCGGGAGCTGATGCCCAAACTGCCACCGCTACAAGGCGGCACTGATCTCAACAAGCTCGTACCGGACGCGGACGGGAAAGTCTGGCTGCACGTTCACGTCGAAGACCCTGATCGGCAAAGGTAGCTCAGCACCTTCGAAGCTGAGACTCGTAGCAGGTCATTGAAACAGAGGCAGCTCAGCACCTTTGAAGCTGGGACCACGCACTGGTCAGTCGCACCCTATCCCACCTTAGTTTACATAACCTTCCTTCTGCGAACTCGTCACTGCCCTCCCTGATACATGAAAGGAGCTGGCGCGAACCATGGTTTTTGCCATACTCGGCCATGGACCAAGCCGACATCAAGAAGGTCACCGTCAACCTGCCTGCCGCATTGCTTGAGCGTGTGCAACAGGCCACCGGCAAAGGCATCACGGAGACGCTGGTAGCCTCGCTCGAAGAGTTTGATCGGCGTGAGAAGCTACGCGAGCTTGCGAGTCTGCGCGGCAAGATCGACTTTGACCTCGACCTCGAATACACACGCTCGTGAAGCTCGTCGATACATCTGCTTGGATCGCATTCTTCCGCGGGCCTGGCGAAGTGGCTGACAGCGTCGAGTTGGCGCTTCGCGACGGCGAGGCAGCGCTCTGTGGGCCGGTGCTCACGGAGATTAGCCGCGGCTTGCGTGAGTCCGAGCGGCAACACGTCATGGGCCTCTTTGCCCAATGTCACCACCTGCGGCAGCCGCACGCGCTATGGACCTATGCCGGGAACCTCGGCCAGCATCTGCGCACCAAAGGCGTCACCGCCAAGACAATCGACTTGCTGATTGCTTCCTACGCGCTTACCCACGGGTGCGATTTGGTCGCTGCAGATACTGATTACCAGCACATGCACGACGCCGGAATCCCCCTGCGACTCGCATAAGACGACGTGCCTATCACCGTACCGCTCTCTCGATGCGATCGTTGTCGTCCGCGATCGAGCCGAGCAGTTCATGCACGAGGACACGCAGCCGTAACTGCTCCGCTGGTACAGCGGAGCCCGGCTCGGCTGTGTTGGGGATACGTAGGATGTCAGATGCCAGACGGCGTAAGACAGAGCCCGGCGTTTCTGTAATCTCTCGGAGCGCGAGCTGTGCCGCGACGTACGGTCGATGTTCTCCGCTGAGGGCCATCAACGAGCGTTAGTGCGCGAGCTGCCGCGTGTCGAGCTTTCAGTCGCGAGGGCTTGGCTCAGGTAGTTTGAAGAGCTATGTCTGGACATATCCGATGCTTGAGCATATGCTCGTTGTCTGATGGAAAGCTCCAGCAATACCAAGCAAGTGCGCTTGTTCAGGAACGGCGGCAACCAGGCGCTGCGCATCCCTCGCGAGTTCGAGTTCGACTTGGAAGAGGTCTCGGTACGTCGGGAGGGCACGCGCTTGATTATCGAGCCCATCGTCCAGGAGACGCTCGCGCAAGTGCTCGCTTCGCTTGAGCCCATCGATGACACGCTCGATGTGGGCGAGGACCCGCTGACTGCGCCCGAGGACTTCTTTTGATGCCGCGCTACATGCTCGACACGAACATCATCTCGGCGCTGATGCTTGACCCCAGAGGCGTGTGTGCGCGGCGCGTGCTTGAGGTACCGGAAGACCAGCTCTGCACAAGCGAGATTGTCCGAGGAGAGCTGCACTTCGGCATCGATAAGAAGCGCGAAACCAACCCTGAGCGGGCTGGGCAACTTACGCATCACTTCGATCGCGTGTTCTCGCGGCTTGTGGTCCACGGTCTCGACGGCCGTGCCAGTTTCAGGTACGGCCAACTGCGCGCGTATCTTGAGAAGACGGGCAACTTGATCGGCGTCAATGACCTCTGGATTGCCGGCCACGCCATCGCTCTCGAGTGTGTAGTGGTCACAGACAACGTGAAAGACTTTGGGCGCGTGCCGAACTTGCACGTAGAAAACTGGCTGCGATCATAGACGGCAAGTCTTATCGTCGGACTCATGGAGCCACACGTCCTCGAATACGAGCCGCCGCGCCCCGACGCGACCTACGAAGAACTGCTCGATCATCAGATGAGCTGGGCACTCCGCATGGACATGCGCAGCTGGATGGCGGAAAAACGCGCACCCATCCCTGTGTGCTGGCATCGCGTTTTGAAGCTTGCGCGTGCGAACTGCTGGGTGCCTGTCGAGTCGCGCCCGGGGTACCGTGTCTATCAGGAGATTCTCGCTGTCGATGCGCTGTGCGTGCTTTTCGCGCAGCTGAGTCGCACTCCTGAAGAGTCGACAGCTGACGAAGTCCCCGAGCACTGGCGTTCAGAGTTCCGTGTCGTTCGAAGGGTGCCTGGCCGTGGCCTTTGCGGTATTCAGCGATTCATCTTCACCTGCGGTTTGCTGACTGACCTGAAGTTCTATGAGATGGAAAACGACTACACGGCGCGCTACTGCTACCCCAACGAGCGCGAGGCACTCCGCGCGCTGCAGGCGTGGGACGGTACCGGCGACCCGCCTGGCCCTTGGATCAAGGAAAAGGTGAGCGGGCGTGCGGGGACCCCACGGAGCGGTCCTCGTGCCTGTTGAGCAGGCTCATGAAGGCACAGTCGAGGCGCGGGTAGCGGAGCTGGAAGAGCAGCTTGACCAAGCGCTACACGACGAGCAAGACCAGCGAGATCAGCACACGGCCTGCGTGTGGCGGTGCGAGCAGTTTGCGCGACAACTCGAAAGCGCCCGCGTCGATCGCGAGCGCTTCATGCGAACGCTCAAGCTCATCCAAGATGTGATCGAAGACGACACCCAAGAAGGCGAGTACGCGCTCAACACCATCGCAACCATCCTCGAGACCATGCCGACGTACGAGGAGATGCTCAAGCTGCTACGTCGAGAAGAGCCCCTATGAGCGCGGCACGCGTATGGGACGGCGAGTACGAGAAGGAGCATTACATCCTGACGACGCCTTCTGGTGAGCGCGTCCTGTGTTGTGCAACTGATTCCACTTCAGGTCGGCATCGACATCGCCTGCGGCAGGCGCGATGTTCGTGAACCAGTGGTGTGATCTACTCGACCGAGCCTCGATATCTAAGACTCTCGAGATACAGCTTGAAGGTCGTCGCCATGGGGAAACGTACCAGCTGAACACGCGCATCCGGCTGTACCTTGGCGTGCAGTGCAGCCAGTGCCGCCTCGCGCCGCTTGTTGAAGTGCCAGAGGTTCCAGGGCGTGACAGCGACACCAATCACAACCTGCCGCCTCGGCACACCAGGCGGCTCTGATCCAATGACGACACCGAGCACACGACGGCCGAGATGCTCGCTCGTCGTGTCCGCAAGCATTTGCTCCTCAGGGCTTCGTTCGTCAGGGACGGGATTGCGGGTGATTGTGAAATCAGCGGCTTCCATTTGCCTTCCTCAGTTCAGTGTCGCACGCGACTCGCGCACAGCGCGTCGTTGAATCTCAGTCGCTGTGCGCGCAAGCTTTTTCGACTTCCGTACGCACCCAGCGAAAGTGCTTGTAGGTCGGCTCCGGGAGACCAGAAGACGGTCTCAAGCTTCGTCTGAAACCAGAACGAAGCCGCTCCATGAACGGGATCACATCGAGCCAGTGCGCGCAGTCAAAGCCCACCCACCAACGCTTCGTGTTGATGGCGCTCGGACCATCCTCGACCGCGAACAGCCCCACATACGTGAGCCCCACATCCCAGCCTTGGTCGTCGTCACCAATGCGCTCTTTGGATTGACCGTGCCAAGGATGGGCAGGCGGCACACCCACGTAGCCGCAGAGCATGCCGAGCTCATCATGACGACGAATCAGGCCAACGAGCTCGGGAGCCTCTTCTGGCTCCCACTCGACAAGATCAGGCTCGTCGACCCACGTGCCCTCTCCCCACATCTCGCGCTTCTTCTCTGCGGTCCAGATGTATTCGGTGCGCATGGCGATGGCTCAGCGTTCAGTCGCGGCGTGCTCGTCGCAGAAAATACCATCACCTCGCGTCGAGAGTACGGACGTCCCGCAGCGCACGCAGAAATACGCGCCGCATTTGCTGCAGACATCCGACGTGAGCCGAGCCTCGCAGAGCAAGCAGATCTCCGCGGCTAGATCGATGTGATGCGGCGGCGACGGCACAGAAGGAAAACTGGTAATGTTCATGGCGATGAGCCCCCTTGAGGGCCGCATCTTCCTTCAAGGATCGCCAGAAGGCCCGAAAAAGAAGCAGCATCGCCAGCGACCGTCCGGTAATGGTGGGTGGCGCGACTGATACGGCTTTCTAGCTCGTCGACACGTTGCTGGAGCTCGGCGATCTTGTCTGGCTGCGCGGGTTGGTGGTTCAGCGCGGCTTCAAGCTTGTCGGCCCAGTAGATGTCCCGCCCGCGGCCACTGGCGCGCATCTCCGCAGTCACCTCCCGCACCTCCTGCAGCTGGTCACGCAGCTCCGCATTACCCTCACAGAACGTTTGCAGGCTCGCCTCCAGCTCTTCGACACGCTCCGAGTCACGGGCCGGGGTGGCGGTGAGGCGGTCGATGATGGCGAGCAAGCCCATTCCGAGTGAAGTCATGTTCTGTGTCTGTGCGCGAGCGTGATCCAGAAAGTTCCGCTCCTCGCTCGTCAGCACATCCTCGGCCGGCTGCGCGGGCACTTGCCCGTGCCTATCGTGCGGACGCAGCGCGTCAGCAGCGCTAGCGTTCACGAATTGCGCGTACGCCTTGCCGTAGAACGGCTCCGGCTCTCCCGCAGTGTCGTAGTGGATATCCACGCCACGTGAATCACGCGCGGGCTGCTTCGGTGCTGCGCAGTGTCGAAGACCGTAGTACTGGACGCCGCACGTTTCACAGGTTGCCCGCCCCGCTGCTGCGAGTGTGTTGGCACGTTCAAAGCGCGGCCGGTGCGTGCCGTCCGGCCAGTCGACGAGCTCCACGAACATGCCGAGCGGCCGGATCCACACCGTCTTACGCTCGTGCGACCAATACACGACGTGCAGCTGATCGCGCGCCTCACTCAAGCGGCCCACGCAGATCACGGTGTAGAGGCTGCCTTTGTAGTGGCGCACCACTTCGCCGGGTGCCGGCAAGTACAGCTCGACGTCAACGAGCCCTTCCTGCGCAACACGGTTCAAAGCTTGCCGCCCATCGCACGCGCGAACCGTTGCTCGGCCAAAACGAGTGCATCGAGCAGGCGCTGGCCCCGCGTCGTGAGCTTGTAGAAGCGGCGCGGTGCGATGCCTGCGCGCACTGTGCTGCGCTCCTCGATGCGACTCTCCACCACCAGCTTGTCCTCCAGCCGGTCGAGCATCACGTACACCGTGCCGCGAACCAAGCTGCCACCCGAGTGCTTCACAAGGTCTGCGCCACATAGGCTGCCGTGCTGATTCAGCAGGTCTGCGACCAGCCGCTCCTTCTTCGACAGAGAGGGCATGACGCAGGGCGTATCACGTGGTTGACGCATTGTCAGCGCTCCTTGGTTACACGAGCGATTCGAGCGCGCGGACTACCTTGCAGTAGCCCTGCTGCCCCATCGCAAAGAGGAAGAAGTCCGGGTTGCCGAACACGCGCACCACGTAGTGCCCGTCGACCACCTTCGGCTCGGGCATTCCGACCACGCGTGCCACGCAGCCAGGCAGGAGTGTGAGCGTCGCGTCGAGCGCCCCAGGGTGAACGACGTCGACCAGGTAGTCCGTCGCTTTCATCTCTGGCGTCGGTGTCATGGGCAAACCTCAGTAGTTGGAGATCAATAGCTCGGCGACTTGGCCGCGCGTGGTCGTATCGCTCGATAGACTCCGGGTGTTGTTCACGCTGTGGACATGAAAGTGCTGGTAGAGCCTGCGTGCGAGCTCGGTCTCGCTTTGCGAAACCAAAATCTTGGCGCCGCGCTTGTCCGCTTTGACGACTTCGCGCGCGAGCTGATACTGCACGTTGTCATCGAAGCCGTCCTCTGTGTAGGACGTGAAGTTGGATGTTTTGCTGGTCGGGATGTAGGGCGGGTCGATGTAAACGAAGTCGCCTTTGCCGCACCGCTCAAGCGTGACGGTAAAATCCGACGCACGTAGCTCCGCGCTCCTGAGCGCTTCATGCACGAGCAGCAAGTTCTCGCGGTCGAGCACACGCGGAGGCTTGCTGAATACGCCGGGTGGCACGTTGAACGCGCCCTTGCGGTTCACGCGATAGATCCCGTTGAAGCAGGTCTTGTTCAGGTAGATCAGCATCGCAGCACGCGTCTCACGTGGCAGCTCTGCGCTGTTGAAGAGCTCGCGGACCTCTTCAAAGCGCATCACGCTGTGCCCGGTGGCAAGAACCTCAAGCCCGCCAATCACGCCGTCGACTGCCTGCTGGATGGCTTGGTACGCGTCCATGAGTCGGCGGTTGGAGTCGGCGAGCAGCGCGCGCGCGGGCCGGCGCGCAAAGAAGAGCGCCCCGCCACCGACGAAAGGCTCCACGTGTCGAAGCTCGTCTGCGTGCGGCGGCAGATGCGCGAGCAAAACAGGCACGAGGCGCGCTTTGCCTCCAGCCCATTTTACGAACGGTCTCGCCGCGCGTGGTTGCGCGGCCTCAGCGCTGACTGGTTGCACGGCACGCCCTCCTGATCGGAGTTAGTGCCCAGCGAGGCGGCTACTCGAGGCCTGTGTATGCGCGGATTCGCGCGTGCACTGACTCGCGATCGGCGAGCGGCGGCATCTGCAGCTTGGCCACGAACGCGCCCACCGCCTCGGCAATCCCCACGGTGTGCTTGGCGGCGAGTGCGGCCTGCCTGAGACCTTCGGTCGCCTGAGAGGTGTCAGGGAGCGCGATGCCGCCCTCGATGAGCCCCTGCTCGGTCAACTGGTCGAGCTCGGCGCGCGCTGCGTGAAGGCTCTCCGCGTTCACCTTCCACTCGATGAACAGGCGGTCGTTGTGCTCCTCAGGCAGGTACGAGGTCGGCATGTCGTCCGGCCCAAGCTTCAGGAAGCGCGGGCCTGCGATGTAGTGATCCTGCACGAACGCTTGGTTGTCGCCCGCCTCTAGGCTGACCACCTTGACGTGCCCGTACTCGTCTGTGCCGAGGTTGGAAAAGCCTGTCGGACAGAGCGCACCGACTTGGAAGATGCCCTCGTGCGGCCAGTTTCGCTGCTCGTGCCAGTTGCCGGCGAACACGAGGTCAATACCGTGCTTGTCCATCAGCGCATCGAGCTCGCTCATCTCGATGGCGTCTGGGGCGCCCAGCAGCCACGGCGCCGTCTCCTCGTCCTTGATGCCGGCATGCAGGCACAGGATGGCACCTGTTGGCACGTGGAGCTCTTCCAGCAAGCCGGGGAGCCACTCGATCACAGGCCCCGATCGGAAGGGCACCAGAACGAGCGGCGGGTTGCACGACTTCCAGGGCCCTTGGGTTGCTTGGTACGGATCGGCTTCGCGCAGGATGCGTGGCTGGTCGACCACGATGACGTGCTTTTCGATCACGGCATAGAGCGCTGTGTCGCGCGGCTCGTCGCTTGCTGAATCGTGGTTGCCTTTGAGAAGGATGATTTGCAGATCTTTGGCGAACGCACGAAACGTCTGCCGTAGCGTGTCGATGAGCTGCGGCTCGGGCTTCATCGAGTCGAAGAGGTCACCGAGGATCACAGCGTAGTCGGCCTTCTCAGCGACAGCGCGCAGGAGCGCATCGCGCAACGCTTTGACGGTGAGCTCACAACGCCGGTTCATGCCGAGCTTCTTCACGCCTCCGAAGCGCGAGAAGTTGCCGACGTGGGGGTCGCCGATCAGGGCATATTTGGTCATGCTTTGGCCACGGGGGTGGTGTCAGACCGGGACTCGTCCCGAGCGCCTACGATCATAAGTTGGACGGGCCTCTCGTGTATAGCGGCAGCGTGCGTAGCTGTAACCTCCATCAGCATCTGAAGCGCCTCCTCCGGATCCTCAGGGCCCAGCAGGATGAAACCCTCTTGGTCGACGTGTACGGCAAGGCCTGCGGTGATCTTCGGATCACACAGCTGCACACGCGCGTCGAAATGCGCAAACTCTTCCTGCCAATCAGGACTCTCTGACGACGTTTCGCGCAAATGCGACCCGCGCTCCTGCTCCGCCAAGGTGAGCAAGTACAGCGCCTGACGTCGCAGCCAGAACGTGACAGGTGCTGGCGGAAAGGCAGCAGCGAGTTCTTTTGCCAGGTCGAGCCCGATGGGCAGCTCGTTGCGTAAAAATGCGAAGGCTTGGATGACCGGCCAGTTCATGTGTTGTGCGAGTCGTCCAACGGTCCAATCACGCTCTTCCATGATGTCGCGTACGGTCTCGCACGGTGGTGATGGCGGGGACATCTCGGATACTCTGCAGTCGTGTTTGATCATTCGGTGCTCCACCCGAGCGCCCGGCGCGCTTCTGCATGCGCGGCGTCGCTCATCTTGACGCTGTCTTTGATTACGCCCTGGTCCTTTGCGTGCGTCACCGTCGACCAGCGGTCGTCCCAGCCGGACTCGAACAAGAGCCGAATCTTGGTCTTGCGAAACGGAATGGCGAGCTTGTTCTTGACGGCCTTGATGGTCGTGTCGACGCCGATCTCTTTGTCGCCCTGCTTCACGGGCGAGCTGCTCGCCCACATCTGCAAGCGTATGCTGGCCGTGAACTTGTGCGTGTCTCCGCCCGGGGTCGTGGTGGGGTTGCCAAACACAAGCCCGATCTTCGTGCGGGACTGATTGATGAGCAGCATCGCCGTGCGCTTGTCCGCCGCGGCGCGTGTGAGGCTTGGCCACTGCTCGCTCATCAGCGCAGCTTTACGCCCGACGCCTTTGGCGCCCTGCCCTTTTTCGTTGGTCGCAGCGAGCGCGGACATGGCGATGGAATCCCATACGATGAGGTTTGGGCCAACACCCTCGGGGATGGCAGCAAGTCCAAGGCGAATCCCTTCGAGCACGTCTTCGATCGAAACGGGCTCAGAGAGAAACACTTCGCTCAGGTTCACCCCGAAGATCGTGGCACGCGCCACCTGGAGCGCATCCTCGGTTTCGATCAGGATCGCAAGTCCACCTTCGCGCTGCGCGCTCGCGAGCGCTGCAAAGCCGAGGCTTGTGTTGTGTGTAACGATGAAGTCCTCGGTCACGTAGAGGCCGTTCTGTGCGGCAACCTTGATGCACACGGACTCCTCGATTCGATCCCGCTCGATTCGAGTGAGCGTGCGCGGAATGCGCTCAGTGCGTTTGTACCGCGCAAGATGCTTCGAGAGCGTGACGGGAATGAGATCATCAAGCCGCGCACAAACGCGGTAGACGATCTGTCCTTGGCGCGTTTCACCACGGTATTCGTACGTAGATTGCCCTTTCACGCGTACCTGGGCGACACCACCCAGGGAGCGCACCAGTGTTACTACGTCCTCGGCAAGCTGGGCGCTCACTGTACCAAAGTCGACATACCCTTTGTCAGCGTGCCCATCCGTATCGAAAATCCCTCGGAGCAGCTCCAGTCGCTGCTCGACGGATCCGAGTAAGTACGGCGCGGGAACGAACTTGGCCTCCGCTCGATGTCGCAAGCCATAGTGACTGAGCGTTGCGAGCGTAGTTGACTGCAGCATCACACCACGATGGTCGTGTCCACGTACGGCTCGCCGAATGCGTAGCCATTTACCGTCGAAGACGCCACTGTCACCCGTTGGGAGTCGCGCGAGCACACGCGCGGCTAGTTCAGGGTTGTGCATGGAGATGCACGCGCCTCGCGTGAGGCACCCGTCCCCAAGCAGTGCACCCATAACGTATGGGTCGACGGGTAAATCGGCTTCGGGGAACTGTACGGGTGCAGCAAGCTGCACCCGCCACTTGGCTTCCTTGATGCCGTGCGGTCCCTTCCAATGTAGGTCGTTGAGTAGCTCCTTCGTGCTGCGCACCAGCACTGCATGGCCTCGACGTAGGCGTGCTTTGGTATTTACCGCCCAGAGGTGCTGGCCGCAGCAGCGCGTTGAAGCGCCGTCGCGGAAGTGCACGCGATAAGTTCGTTTGCGGCCTTGGGGAAAGACACCCAAGACCTGTGTTGGCTTACCGTCAGATCCAAATACGAGATCTCCTGGCCGCAGATCACCCAACCGCCGCCACCCGTTCGGGGTCGGCAGCAGAGTCGAGATGGGCTGCGCCTTACCCGCCGAAGGGTCAGAGAAGAGTTCGCAGACGCGCCGCACGGGCCAGCCACCGATGCCAAGCACATAGCGGTCGACCACCTCGAGACCTGTGGGGATCACCTCGTCGACTTCGGAGTTGCTGCCGACAGCCATGCGCTTACCGAATACACCGTCGAGCACTTTCTTGGCCGCGTCGAGCTTGCGCTGGTCGCTTGCGCTGTCTGCGACAGCCTCGGTGATTTTCTTTTTGGTGGTCATGCGGCCTCAAGAAAAAACCCGCCTTCCGTGTGGCATCACAGAAGGCGGGCCAGAAGGAGCCGAGCGGAGGAGGTCGCGCTCAGCGCCGCCACAGATCGTCTTCCTCGGCCTCGGGCTCGAGTTCAGTGCCGGGATCGACCGCTTCACCATCAGTGTCGATGGTGCCTCCGTTGTCGTTGGCGACTGGCGCACGTGCAGCAGCGGGGCGGCGCGCCTCGTTGTCGATGGAGCCACGGCGTGGCTTACGCTCTTCGCTGTTGTCTTCGTCCGCTTTGTTCAAGGCCTCGTCCATCTTCGCGTTGACCTCTTCCGGGGTCGGCACGTAGGCGTTCTGCACGAGGTCAGGCAGGGCATCGAACCACTCGTCCATCTTCGCCGCATCCTCGTGCAGCGCGGAGTTGTTGCGAACTGCCTTCACGTTGTACTCGGTGTCGCGCTTGCCCGTGCCCTTGCGAAGAATCGTGATGTCGCAGCCGTCAATCGGGTGCGTGAAATCGATGTCGTCTCGGATGTTGATCAGCTGCTCGAAGATGGTCTGTCCGAATGCGAAGGTCTGCACGCCTTTGTCTTCGTCGTCGCGGTCGACGATGGCGGCGTAGACGCGGAGCTTGGCGCGTAGATCGTAGGCGCGGTCCTGGTCAGCCTTCTTGCCCGTTGCGAACTTCTTCTCTGCCTGCGCGCAGAGTGCGCAAGGCTTTTGCATCATGCGCTTGGGGCAGTTGAAGATGACGGTCGTGCGGTCATCTCCGGGCACGAGCGCCACGAAGTGCTGCCATGTCTTGATGAAGGGGTTTTTTTGACCACGCTTGGGCGGCAGGAAGCGGAGCTGCGTCTTGTTATTCTTGATCTTGAAGTAGATGCCCTTACGCTCTACGGCTTTCTTGTCCTTCTCGGCTTCATCGGTGTCGTACGAGCCCCACTTCTGAATGTGCGTACCAGCGGCCATGGCGAATGTTCCTTGTCGAAGGGTGTGTGCAGACGCAGGCCGGCGATCACGACTTACTCGCCGGTGAGGTGACGTTCAGCGTCGCGTTGACGCAGAGCCGGCTCGCCGCGCCGCTCTTCGCGGATCTTGGCGCCCAGGCTTTGGAGCATGTCGGCCTTGCGGGAGACCGCGTCGTAGATGCTCTTGATGTGCATCCGTGCCGCGTCCTTTTGCAGGACCTCAAGCTGCAGCTCGTAGAGCTCGTCGTCTTCTGCGATGACAGCTTCGATCGCATCAACGGGCAGAGGCTTCTTGCCCTCTACGTGGCGGTTGCGCAGCAACGTGAACATGCGCCCGCGCTCGCGCTCGTACGCAAGCTTGGCGGACGCGTGGGCGAACGTGGCCGAGGAGAGCTGCTCGCCCCAGTAGGCGATCTCGCCGGGGACCTTGATGAACTCAGCGTTGAGGTCGGTGATGGAGATCTCGAGGCACTGCCTCAAAAACTCGTCGCGTGCCTCTAAGGGATCGGCCTGTCGCAGCGCTCGGGTCATGGGTACGGCTCACTGAAGAGAGGGAGAGAGGAAGAGAGGGAAGACGTAGGTCTGATGCCAGACTCTGACGTTGGTGCCCTGCCCCTCGCCGATTGGCGCGAGCAGCGCGGAAAAACGTAGCGCTCGGTAGGCGACGTCACATGCGCAAGGACGCCTGCGTTCCTGATGCGCGCTAGTTCGTGCAGGTTGCCTGTGGCCATGGCTTGGTTCCCTTCTTGTTCCGGCACGCGGATCACAAGAAGGGTTAGTGCCCGCGCATGCGAGCGCGCGCGGACAAAGAGGCTGGCAGGTGCGTTACGCTACGCGCTTGGGGTGGCGCCTCATCTCTTAGGCTGCTGCTTGAAGCTTTGGCACCTTGTCGAGGTTACCCCAGTTCGCGCCCTCCTTCTCGTCGACCACGAGCGGCAACCCCCCGGTCTCGTAGTCGGCCATCATCTGGCGCGCGGTGCGTGAGACAAGCCGCAGCTGGTCTTCTCGGACCTCGAAGAGGATGGAGTCGTGCACGGTCATCACGACCTTGGCGTCGACTGAGTGGTCCTGCTGCAGCCAAGGCACGATGCGCGTGCAGAGCGCATGCAGCACAAAGTCACTCGCGAGTGTCTGGCAGGGCGTGTTGACGGCGCCGTTTTCTGCCGTGCGCTTGGCGGCCATCGCCTTGGTGTTCTCAGGGCTGTAGTCGCCCGCGTCGAAGTTCACAATCTGGTGCAGATCGCGGATGCGTCCGGGCGCGCCCATCCAAGGAGTCACCACGAGGCCTGTTTTGCGCGCCTCCCGCACGCACTCCGTGATCCAGTCAGCGAGGCGCGTGAACTTGCCCATGATGGCCGCGCGCAGTCGCGCAGCCTCGTCGAGTGAGCAGTTCATGCGCGCGGCCATGCCGTAGTCGGTCATGCCGTAGAGCAGCCCGAACACGAAGCTCTTCGTGACGCTGCGCTGCGCATCGCCCACGTCTTCCGGTGCCATGTTCCACATCGTCGGGGCGATGAGCTTGGCCGAGGTGAGGTGAAAGTCTTCGCCTGAAGTGAAGATTTGCCGCATCACCGGGTCGCCAGAAAGAATGCAGGCAGCGCGCAGCTCGATCTGCGACTGGTCGAGCTCGAGGAGTCTGTAACCTAAGCGCGCGCAGAACATGCTCTTGACGAGCCCGCCCTCCTCGTGACCTTCCGCGTCCTTGCTGCGCGGAAGCGTATGCAGGGCCGGGTCGACGACTGAGAGGCGTCCCGTTTCAGCGCCGTCAATCTTGAAGCTCGGATGAATGCGCCCGTCCGCGCGCACGAACGCGCCGAGCGAGCCGTAGGCGCTGTCGAGTTTGCCAAGCCGTCTGTGCTCGCGCAGGTCTTCGATGACCGGGTGCTGGCCCAGCATCGCCTTGAGCGCCTTCTTGTCGGTCGAGCGCGACTTCGGATTTTGCGGGTTGCGCAGCTTGAGTTTGTCGAAGAGGAGCTCGGCAACTTGGTCTGGGGACGCTGGGTTGATCTTGTAGAGGCTGAGTCGGCGCTCGACCTTTTCTACTTCGCCTGCGATGTAGCGGTTGAACTGCTCCATCGCGCCGTCGTCCACAGCGATGCCCCACGCTTCGATCTGTTCGATCGCGTTGGTGGTGTGGCGGACGACGCTACGCCAGATGTTGCGCGCGGGCGGGAACTTGGTCACGAGCTCAAAGCCCGAGCGTGAGCGCGCCGCGCGCGCCGTCGCGATGCAGTCACACGCGTTGTAGCGTTCGAGCAGTGGCGACTTCACGAGCGCGTACGCGTACGCGTCGACGTCTTCCTTGGGATGCTCGATGGCCGCGACAAGCACCTCGTCCTCGTCGAGCAGCCGGAGCTGGCGCCCCTTGTTCGACTTCGTGCGCGCTTTTTTGACGAGCTCCTGCGCGCGCTTCAGATGCGGCAAGAAGCTCTCCCAGTAGCCGCCCATGCCGACGAGCTCGCTCACCGTGTTCAGCTGCGCATCGCAGCCCGGGAGCTCGAGGTGACGCGCGAGCTGCGTATCGAGCACGTGGCCTTGGACGAGGGTCTCACTGCCGGCGCGCAGCGACAGCTTGTCGTATTTCTCGTTGTGCCCGACCTTGCCGACGGCGGGATCTTCCATAAGCTCTCGGAGCACGCCGAGGGCGCCTGCGTCAGCGAGGGCTTGACGGCCCCAGACGTACGCGGTGTCGCCCTCGGCGGGCGCTACGCCCACGCACACGTTGCGAAAGAAGCTTGAGAACTGCCGGCCTCCCGTCTCGCAGTCGTACGCTACCCAGTCGTGCTCACGCAGCGCGTCGGATGCGACGCGCGCATCGGCCTCGTTTTCCACGATGTGAAACACGGCGTTCGGATCGAGGTCGAGCGGCGGCATGAGCGTGGCCAGATCGACGGTGAGTGCCCACGCGAAGTCTTCTTCGAGCATGCGCAGCAGGTGCCTGTTTCGCACGGAGCCTGCGACTGCCATCAGCACGAACACGGGGACTTTCTTCCCGCTCATGTGCTCGACCCAGGTGTAGTTCTTGCGCGTGTCGAATGGCTTGACGCTACGCCCAAGCACAGCGCGCGCAGCGGGCCCCCCGATCACGAGTACGCGATCGGGCATCGTCTGCGTGAACGTCTCGCGCAGATAGGGCGCGCACTGCTTCTGCGCTTCCGGCACGACCTTTGTGTCGCGGCGCGTGACGTGGCAGCGCACGGCGTAGTCGAGCACGTAGTCGCCGGCCCAGTGCTTTTCGATCACGCGCCGGACCGAGCGCCCGTTGACGCCAATCATCGGGCGGCCTTGCCGGTCTTCTTCCAAGGTCGGTGAGTCGCCAATCACCAGCACAAGTCCTTGAGCCGAGTCTTTCCCCTCAACGCCTTCGGCCGGGATGCAGGTCGTGTGGCCGAAGCCTCCGAGCTCACAGCGTCGGCACTTGTCCTCGCGGATGAGCCGCGGGCCGGTGGCGATGGGTGTGGGGAGCGGAGCCTCGAACAGCGGGAGTGTTCGCACGGCGGCGCCCTCCGGCTCAGATGATGAGCTCTAGTGCAGATGCGATCCGCGATTTGAGGTCCGTGACCTTCTCGAACATCGGGACTTCCTGCTTGAGGCGCATGCACTCGGCGTAGATGCGATCAGGATCAGTGACGCCCTTCTCCTTGAAGAACATGACGAGTCCGCGCATCGACTTCGCCTCGTACACGACCTTTGGGATATTTGCCGGATCAATGATCCAGTCCCCGGAAGCGCTTTTGGGCGCCTCCGCTCGCTTGGCTCCCGCGCCGTTGGTGCCGTTCGTGTTGGCGGCCGCGGGGCGCTGACCTTGCGGCGGCTGTGCGGGGCGCTGTCCTTGCGCGGCTTGCGCCGGGCGCTGCGCCTGGGAGGGCGCTTGCGCAGTGTTGCCTGCAGGACGTGGCGCGGCCGCTTGCACAGGACGCGGCGCTTGTTGCCCGTTGGCCGGTCGCGCTTGAGGTCGCGCGGCGCCTTCCTCGGCGTCGTCGATCAGCTCACGTGCGCCGCGCGACTCGGTACGCGCGGCCGGCTGCGCGTTGGCTGCGGCGGCGGCCGCGGCAGGTCGCTGCGCAGCAGGAGCGGCGGGCTTGGGAGCAGGCGCAGGCTTGGGCGCGGGAGCCGGCTCGGGCTCGGGCTCGGGCTCGGGCTCGGGCTCGGGCTCGGGCTCGCCGCGTAGCTGCGCACCGAACTCCGCCGCACGCGCAAGCACGTCGCTCATGCTCGCGCTGCCCTGCATCTCGAGCTCGGAAGGAGCAGCAGCCTCCGCAGGAGAGGCTGCGCTTTCGCGCGCCAGCCGCTCGCGCTCGCGGGCTTCGCGCTGCTCGGGCGTGAGAGGCGGGCGGCCGCGACGCTTCTGCGGCGGTTCTTCCGCCTGCTGCTCCACCACAGCAGCTTCCGGCTCGGGCTTTTCGATACTCACCCGGGTCGAGCCTGCAGGGACCTCTGCGGGACGTAGCAGCGGGCTCTTGGACGGCGCGAGTTCGACCGGCGTCTGGCGCACGAGCGGGTGCGTGCCGAGCGTGTCGAGGATGTCTCCCATCTCGGCGTAGCTAAGGCCGTGGAGGGTGAGGTCTCCGCCTTCGAACGTGAACGCTCGGACGGTGCCGAGGATGTTGGCGCGTCCGCCGATTTGGTTGATCTCGAGAATGGACATTCGGGTGCCTCGCGTCGTGCCGGCCCCGGGAGAGGTGGGAGCCGAGTGATTCAACCCGTGTTGGTGCCCGGGTACGCCTCGGCGAGAAGATCTTTTTGCCAAGCGGTGCTCGCTTTTTTTCGCAACCAGTCCGGATTTACCGAATTGGGGTCGGTATTGGGGGGCAGACGCACCGATCCTACCCGAGAAAGTCCCATGAATGCCAACCGTAACGCGAGCATCTGCCCCTCCAGCCACGCATCCCCGTCCAAGCAGATCACGAGCGGCCTTTTCGTATCGAATAACAGATCTACCTGGTCTGACGTGGGTTTGCCGAGGAGTGCGAGTGCGTTCGGGTAGTAGGGAAGTGCATCGAACGCGCCCTCCACCACAAGCAGCGGCTCGTCGGTCTCGCGGTAGAGCGCCGCCTGGTTGTAGACGGCCTTGCGCTTGACCATGCCTTCCGGCGTTCGGTACTTCGGCGTGTGGTGGCTCTTGGCGGGCACGTACAGGCGCGCCGACCACCCCGCCCACGTGCGCCCGTCCGCGGCGAAGATGGGCACCACGATGCGCCCGCGCAGCGGCCCATCAAGGCACGCGCCAAGGTGCGCAGCTTCTGCAATCTCGCGCGTGATGCCGCGGCGCCGCACGTAGCGCACCGCGCCGCGCAGATCCTCATCACGCTCGATGAGCCGGCGAAAGCCTTCCGGCGCACCAAGGCTGTCGTCAAGCTCGCCCGGCAACATCCGCACAGGCAAACATCGAAGTGGCTGCTCCTCCTGCTCTTCGTCCGGACCACAGCCCGGCAGAAAGCCCTTCACGTTGCAGCGGAAGCAGTGGTAGTAGCCGCGCGTCGTGTCGAGACACCAGTTGCCTCGATGGTCGGGTCCAAGTCCGCGCAAGGGGCAGAAAGGGCACGAGCAGCGTTGCCACCTGCCTGAACCACGGACGCGCGAAGCTGCTTCTGTCGCCAGCTCATCCCGCACTGACATGGGTCACCCTCGCTCTCAGCAGGTAGTCCGCAAGGCTGTAGATACGTTGCGGGTCCTCTTCAAGGAGGCCCAGCGCCACGTTGCAGGTACGGCAAAGCAACCCACGAACCAAGCCCGTACGGTGGCAGTGGTCTACAACCAACCTTTTGCCTTTCAGCGGTGGCTGATTACAGGCACCACAGCACCCGTTCTGTGCTGCCAAAAAAACGCCTAGCCCTTCGCGAGTCAGCCGGTAACGTCGAAGTATCTCTCGGTAGTAGATGGTTTCACGTTCAGCGAGCGAACGTCCGCGTGCACGTAGCCGACCCTTTGCCCTTCGGGAAGCAAGCTGTTGGCAAAGGCGTGTGTGCTCGCGTCGCTCTCTCGTCGACGTTTGCTGATGCCTCTCGAGCAGTTCGCCAAACGTGCTGCCGTACACCTTTGGAAACCGCCAGCTCGCTGGATAGATTCGCGATCGCCCGCTATTCGCACTGCGAATCGCCAAGTCATATTCGCGCTGCGTTAGATTTGCTGCGAAGCGACATACCTGTTTCGTGGATACCAGCCCACTGCCAGGGCGTCTCCTGCCCAAAAGCGTGTTGAACGTGTGTCCGTAGTGCCGTCGAAAATGGACGGTGGACGGGTACATCGTCGTGTTGACATCAGCGCGCTGCAGCCGTGCCACTTCGTAGTCCTTCTTATTCAACCTAGCTTCGACGATGAAATCACGAACCTCATCTGCTTCGGCAAGTCGCCGGACGCGGTGAGCGCACATGAAAACGTTAGTGCCTCGTGATGCGGCAGACGGATGTAGCGCGGCTCACGAGCGCATCGAAAGAACTCGCAACATGGTTGTTTCCCTTCCACTCACTGAAACGGGAGCGTGAGTGCACTGTCCGGAAGTGGCTGCGCGCGCTCGACCTCGATTTGTACGAGGCGTCCAAACGCGTAGTCGGTCTGCATGTACTCGCTGAGAAAGCCGCATTCACCCGTGCGGTTTTTGTCGAGCAGGATGCGCACGTATTGATGATCCGCGCTCGGGTTGATGGTCAGGATTACGTCAGCGTTTCGCACCTTGTGGATGCTGTCACCGACGTCCTCCATGCGCAGCAAGCCATCCTTGCTCTTTTTCTTCGCTTGGTCGCGACGCTTGGCTGCGCTCGCGGTCCACGTCCACACGTTGCGCTCACGGCCCCCGTAGAGCAGCGTCTCGTAGACGTGGTCCTGGCCTTCGTACGCGCCTTTGCACTCTTTCGGCCAGCCGAGCTTGTCCGCGTAATCGATGATCAGCACGTCGTAGCGACGCTCTTCACCTTTGAGCTCAAGCTCACGGTTGGCCGCGTCGAAGGCGCGCCAAACATCTGTCGCCGTGGTGATCTTTGGCGGCAGCTGGACGATGTGCGCGAGCTGGCCGCTGCGTGAGCGCTTGATCTGCTCTCTGTCTCGCGGTGTGAGCTCCCCTTCGAGGATGAGGTCCGAGGGGATGTCACTTGCGGCCGCCTTGAGCCGGCTCTTCCAGATGCGCTCTGAGACTTCGAGCGTGGCGATGAATGGGTTGTGCCCGGTGTGCAGGGCGGTCGCTGCCACCTGCGACAAGAACACCGACTTGCCAGAGCCCGAGTCGCCCATCGCGAAGCCGAACTCTCCGCGCGCAAGCCCGCCGCGCATGAACATATCGAGCTCGGTGATGCCCGTCGCGAGCCGCTCGACGCGGATGATAGGCGCCGCGTTCTCGTCGTCGTCATCATTCCATGCGCTGCCCAAGCTCTCCTCTTGCTTGCCGAGGCGCTCCGCTTTGGCGAGCAGCTCGCTCACCTCGGTCAGCGATCCATGCTTTCCGTGCATCTCCATGCCGCGCAGGATGGCCACGTTTTCAAGGTGACGGCGGAGCTCTCTGGCGAGCTCACGCACGACCGCCTCGCGATCAGCATGCGGCTCGTTCCAGACCTCCTCGAGCCAGTCGAGTGTGTCGTCTGCATCCTCTTTGGTCAGGCGTCCGACTTCGCGCAGGCTGCGCAGACGCTGCGCTACAATCGCAAGTCCCATCGCGCACTGGCCTTGTGTCTCGCGATAGAACACGAGCGCAAGTTCGGCGACGAGGCGCGCGTGTTCGTTGGTCAGTAGCTCCGGGTCGAGCGCGTGAGCGACGCGCGTGTAAAAGCGCGGCTCCTTCACCAGGTAGTGCACGACGTCGCGTTCGAGTTGCTTGGCGAGAGGCAGACGCTTCGTCTTGCTCGACATCGCCCTACTCGCCCCAAAGGTATTCGCCACGAGCGCAGCGCGCATCGAGCTCGTTTTGGATCGTGCGCATCTTCTCTTCCGCGCTGCGATACACGCCGCTGTACCCCTGCGGCCAGTAGCGCATGCAGATGTTGCGGATGGCGGCCTCGTCGTAGTGATCGAGCTGCTTCAGGTCGATCATGGTCCGTATCCAGAGCGCCCGCAGATCGCGAATGCCCTGCGTGTAGAGGGCGTGCCGCGCGTCGTTGGCGGGCGCGCGTGTGTAGAGGTTGGACTTCTCGGCGCGTGTGTGAAAAGAGCCGGCCGCTTTTTCAATAAGCGTCGGCTCGTAGAGAATCTCAGGGCGCTGCGGCTGTTTTCGCCGCGGCTTGTCGCGTGCGAGCGCGAGACCGATCCAGGCTTGCGGCGCGATGGCCTCCGCCAAAAATATCTCAGCGGCCGCGTCGAGCAGCCGTCGCCCATCCTGCGAGCGCATGTACTTGCACGCGCTGGCCACTGCGAGCCGCGGGTAAAACACGCGCACGGCGCTCACGTACGCCTCGATCAGAAACTCGCGGTTCTCACTCGGGCGCGCGTCCTTGCTGAGCAGCGCGGGCAAAGGCAGACGCGGCAGGCTCAAGTGCGGCACGTGTGGATCGGGCGGCACGAGTGGATGCGCGAGGATGCGCGCACGAGCTTCCGTGGAGGAAGAAGCCACTTCGTGTTGCTGCATGAACAAGTTCTCCGAGGTGAGCGGACGAGGGGACGCTGGCGGCTTGTAACCCTTCGGTCGACCGCGCGGACGTTGATCACGCATCCAGCGCAGCGTGGCGGGAGGCAAGTGCGGGGAGTACTCGCGCACGCCGTTGTCGTCGATGTCCCAGCCGCAGAGTGTCAGGACGACGCCGTAACGTGTGCGCGAGCGCGTGATGAGGCCTGCTTCGTGCAGTCGCTTGAGGCCCCACTCGATGGTGCGCAGTGGGCGCGCGGGGCGCTGTGTCTTGGCAAGCTCGCTCGCCGTGACCGTAATCGCACTGCCGTGTACGCGCCGGGTGCGCGCCTGAAGCTGCGTCCAGAGCTCGCCGGCCGAGCCGAGCAGCTTGCGTAAGCTCGGGCCTTGGCGAAGGGCGGCGACGGTGTGCGTGCGTGGGTCTGCGCGTTCAAGCTCAGGCGCAGACGACACAACAGCCGCAAGCTGTGTCGGCGAAGTGCTCATGGGTTTGGCAATCTTGCGCGCCGGCCGCTCTCCCCCCGGAGCGCTCGGTCAGCGCGCGTGAGAAGAGTTCAGGTGCCGGTGTCTTGAAGCTGCTCGCTCTGGCCGTGCGCTTGCAGAACCGCTGCCTTGGCACGCTCTAGCTGCTGCTTGAGCATGATTCCGCGCACGGGCTCACCGCGGACGAACTTTCGCGCGGTGTCGATGTGGCACAGGGCTTCCCCTGCGATGCGCCGCGCGAACACTTCTGGGTCGATGGCGTGTGGTGGCATACGAGCGAAGATGCTGCCGCGTGCCTACGGCCCATGTCAACGCACTAACCCGCCGCCCGCGCACGAACACCCAGACCCACATGCGCCCGGCCGCCTGATCCCCTCGCGCCGGGCCCTGTGCGCCTCAGCAAGGCCCGGCGCGCGCGGCGCGGATCCCAATCGCGTCGGGCGCGGCCGCGCGCTTCTGACCCCGCTCCTGCTCGCGCGGGCACCCTTCACACCCATGGGTCGGGGGGGGTGGCTTCTCCTCTCCGGGTCTCTTCCCAAAAGAAAGCCCGCGCGCCAGCGCGGCAAGAGTTTCTCTTTCTTCGAAGAAGAAGAGAGAAACGAACGAAAGCCAGATCCCTCTCAGAGTATAAGAACAATTTGCAAGTCCTGGTCCGTCTCTCGTAGTACGCTGAAATCGCGTAAGAAAATCGCGTTTTCAGAACCGCAATGTTTGTTTGGCCAGGGCCTCCAGAACCGCAATCGTGCTTAAAGCTTGCGGATCTGGATCGTCATCCGTATCTGATTAGTCCAAGTCTGCGATGTGCTGGAGATCACAGAGGTTTTGGATGTGAGCCAAACAGCAGCTTTATCTTCATCCTAAGCTATTGAAAAGATTCAGCAATGCGAGAGCCGCAAGCTTTTGTTGCGCACGGCCATGTAGCGCACGGAGCAAGCCGGGTACTAACGGAGAGCAGCATGCGCATCGAACTGCACAACACCTGGTCAGTCGTCACGGATGGAACGCAGGAGGAGCGCGACTGGCTGTGGAACTACCTCGTGCTGCGCACGCCGAAGTTCATCCGCGACTACACGGGGCGGCCCAAGTACGACGGGGAGCGCTTCGAGCACTTCTTCGACTTCGAAACGTGTGAGTTCCCAGCCGGCTTCACCACGATGGTCGAGCGCAAGGCGCGCGCGGAGGGTGTGGATCTGACCGTGGCGGATGCGCGCAAGGTGCCGGCCGTGCCCGACTGGTCTGCAGACCTCGCGTGGCTCTACGACTATCAGCGCGAAGCCGCAGAGGTGCTCGTCGCGCGTGTGCGCGGGCTTCTGCAGATGGGTACGGGGGGCGGCAAGACGGAGGTCATCGCGGCCCTCTTGCGCATCTTCCCGGCCATGCGCTTTCTGATCGTCGTGCACCGCAAGGGGCTCATGCGGCAGATAGGCGCGCGCATTCAGCTGCGCGCCGAGCTGCACGGTCACCGCCCAGAAGACATCGGCTACTTCGGCGACGGGGACAAGGAGCTCGGCCATCGCATCACCATCGCCACCATCGACTCGCTCGCCGCGAACCTGAAGAACCCCGCGGTCAAGCGCCAGCTCGAATCGGCCGAGGCGCTGATCGTCGACGAGGCGCACACGGCCGCGGCGGACCGCTTCGTGCGTGTGCTGCAGCGGGCGGTCAACGCCTACTACCGCTGGGGTGTGTCGGGTACGCCGCTCGCGCGCGGCGACAAGCGCTCAAGCGTGGCGGTCGGGCTGCTTGGGCCGGTGGCGTACCTGGTGCCCGCTGAAGAGCTCATCCAGCGCGGGTTTCTCGCACGCTCGCGCGTGCACATGGTGCGGCACGATGCCGAGGAGGTCTACAGCTCGCTCTGGAACGTCATTCGCGAGCGCGGGATCGTGCAGTCGGTCGGGCGCAATCGCGCGGTGCTGCGCGCGGTGCAGCGCGCCAAAAAGCCCGCCATGGTGTTCGTCGACCTGCTCGAACACGGCGAGTTTCTGTTGAAGGGGATTCGCCGCATGGGTATCAACGCCGAGTTCGTGTTTGGCGCCAGTGCCACGAAAGAGCGAGAGCGCGCGCTGCAGCGCCTTGTGCGCGGAGAGATTGACGTGCTCGTGACGAGTCAGATTTTCAACGAAGGCATCGACGTCCCTTCGCTCGAAAGCGTGGTGCTCGCGGCAGGTGGCAAGAGCGTGATAGCGCTCTTGCAGCGCATCGGGCGCGGCATGCGGCGTGTGGCGGGTGCCAAGGATACATTCGAGGTGTGGGACTTCGAGGACACCCACAACCGCATCCTCGAGAACCACTACCGTGATCGCAAACGGGCGTACAAGAAGGAGGGGCACGCCATCGTCACCGAGACGAGCTCGCTTGCGCTTGAGGCGAGCGAGCCTTCCTACTAGGGTGCGCTCGCTTCGCCTCACGCCAGGCAGCGGAAGTAGAGCTCTTGCAGCGTCGGGTCGCGTCGAAGCCGTGCGCGTGTGCGTACGATGCACTTGCGAAGGTCGCCGATGGGTACCCCCGTGTCGCGTGCCACGTCGGGTGCCTTCTCGCCGTCGAACAGCACACGAGCAATCGCCTCGTGCTGTGGATCCTCGTGCAGAACGGCCTCGACACGCGCGGCGATCTCGCGGTCTGCGAGGCGGCTCTCGAGGTCTTCGGGGTCGCGGATCAGGTCCATGGCCTCGGCAGGCGGTAAGTCGTCTCTCGGTGCGCGTGCATCCGTAGCGCGCTTGTCGGTCTGCGCAGCCGTGCGCGTGGTCCAAACGCCCGTGCGCTTGTTCTTTGCGACATGCGTGGGCAGGTCGAGCCAGAAGCCGACCGACCAGGCTTTGACACGCAGCGCTCGGTAGAGGAATGTCGCTAGGGTCGCGCCGTTGTCGCCGCGATACTTGGGCGCTTCTTGCAGCGCGACCAGGCGCAAGGCCTGTGCGATGTCTTGTCTGGCTTGGTAGCGGTCGCAGGAGCGAAGACGCTCTGCCACGTCCCGCGCTAGCTTCGCAATGATCCGCTCAATCTCATCGGTGATCACGTCGGCTGGAGACTGCACGTCAGCGCGCATGGGGTTGGCTCCTAGAATTTGCGGAAAAGCCCCTGAAGACGAAGGTCGGGAGGGCAGCGGAGACGGAGAGACGAGGCGACGGAGAGATGATGAGACGCAGGAAATGACGAACGTTGGGTGACGCGGCGACCCGGAATGGCCAGAGAACTTCAACAGCGGCGTCGAACCAACGCAAGATCCAATCGATGGTCTCGTGGATATGAGTAGGCCGAGGTGATCCGCAAGTTGTCTTTCGGATCGAATCTGAGGGTTTGAGCCTGTCGATCCGTCTGTACATGGTGCGATATCGGATAAGTGATTTCAAGCGAAGTTTGGGCAAATCCGCGTGTGGAGGGCGATGGGTAAGGTAGCGGACCTGAGTGTTGCGAGGCAGAACACCGAGCCACACGCGCGGGGTGAAGGCCGTGCGGCGCGTGACATCTCGGTGTTTGGCTGGGAAGGCCCGGCCTTTGAGCGCTGCGGTAGTCCTCCGGGCGCGTGTGCTTTGAACTTGCCCTTATTCGATACGGGCATGCTATGCTCTCTTTGGTGAGGCGCTGAAGTCCGGCGCCCAGCCAGAGGAGTAAACAAATGCCTGGGATTTTGACGAATCAAGTGCTCGTGCGGATATCGGATGAAGAGCGCGAAGAGTGGCAGAAGCTGGCAGATGCCATGGGGCCGGACGTGACCCTCCCCTTGCTCGTGCGCCGGGTGATGGCGAATGTGTGTGGCAAGCCCGCACTGCTTGCCCGGGTCGAGCGGCAGGTGAAAGAGGCCAAGATCTCGCGTGCGAATCACATGCGCGGGTTTCTCAACAGGAACGAGGGCGCCGAGAAGAAAGCCGCCAATGGCTGAAAACGTCGCGGATGGTGAGCGCGGCCGCATGGCTGAGTCTGCGCGCGGGGCACCAACGCTTGGGTGGGCAATCCAAGCGAGAAGCATGCGGACGCGCGCGACGACGAGCAGGATGAGGACGACGTCGAAGACGACGACTACGACGTGGCGTGGGATGACTGCGGGTGTGGCGGCGGGTGCTCGCGCTGCCTTGGCTTTGGGATCCGCAGCTACAGTGGGTTTTGAGGAGCCTCGATGAGCCGGGTGTCAGCAGTAACCGAGTCGTGCCTGAAGTGCAGTGGCCGCGGCTACGTCGTCGACGACAGCCGGCCGCCCTGGCCGTTCTGCGTATGCGCCAAGGGCCGCGAGCTCGACTGCCGAGTTGCCGAGCGCACCGCAGCGCAGAAGGTCTACGAGTCGTGGTTTGCGGAGCTGTCCGACGCGTATCGCTGCGATCACCTGACGAGCGAGCTGTGCACGGCGCTGGAGCGCGCTCGCAGCGGACTCGATGCTTTCGGCGCGGGCGAATATCTCGGTCGCGCGTACTGCTATGCGAACCTGAACATGGACAACGACGCGTTGCGCAAGCGCGGGCTTGAGCTCGTCATCGCGGTGCGCACGGTGTGCCTTGCGTTGTTGGAGCCTGTAGAGGTAGCGCCGTGACGAGCGGCGTGACGCTGTGGGTCTGCGGCCGGATGCGGACGCGGCCACCTTGTGTGGGGTGCGGCAAGTTGAGCACGTTTGTGTGCGACTTTTCGCTGCGTGGCCGCAAGGAAGGCCAAGCCTGTAGCCGCCCACTCTGCGAGGCGTGTGCTGTGCAGCGAGGCGAGGAGCGGCACTATTGCCGGGCGCACGCATCAATCACGCCGGCATGAATACTACGCCGCGCGCGCCGCGGACACGCGCTTTTTGGGGAAGCGGTAGACGCGCGCGGTGGTCAGTCCGCACGTGTGCGCCGGGCTCGAGACGACGTAGCGCAGGCCATCGGTGTCGGTGAATACGTGGCGCGTCGGGTCGCCTGAGAGCTGGCCCTGGTACATGCCGGCGACGACGGGCACGAGACACGCGTGCAAGGTGCCCTTCGCCTCGGTCTGCACGTGGAACTGGCCCACGATCCGGTAGACGGTTCCGAGCTCAAGGCGGCGCCCCCAGCGGACTTCGGTGGCTTTGCGTAGGCTGAGCATGCCCATCACCAACGCGCCGCTTCGAGTGCGCTCTGGGCGGCGTGGTCGGCGGCGCGGCCGCACTCGCGCGCGATGTAGTTGTCGCTCTCGATGGTGCGGCGCAGCGGGTGCTGGGGCCCGAGCTCGGCCTCGTCGAGCCACACGCGCTCGAATGCCGCGTGTGCCCTGTCCCAGCGGCCGGTCACGATGACCGTGTGCTCGCGGACCCGGTCGTACACGTCCGCCCAGAACTCGATCGCGCCGTCGTCCGTGACGGCCGTGTCGAAATCCACGACATCGAAGTCGTAAAGCCCTGAAGTCTCGAGCATGCGTGCGTTCAGAGGCGCAAGCGTCTTCGGTGCCGATGCGTCGCGCTGGCCCGGTATCGTAGTATCACGGCGTCTTGGTTCCATAATTAATAAGATACGCGATAGAGCGACCCGGCAGCAAGTGATATCGACTAAGGCGCCTTGTCGCGATCGAGCTGCTGCGCGGCCCATGCCTGCACCGCGTCCTCGGCGCCCCTGAAGTGGTCGTGCAGGCAGCCCGTGCACACGGTCAGCAGCCGCTTTGGGCCGGCTGACCGTGTGAAGGTGTGACTGCCGCGTCTGCCTGGCATTGGGCGCAGCAGGAGCTCAGGGCCCACGCGCCGGCTGACGCGGTAGGTTCGCGCGCCGCAGCGTGCACAGCGTCGTTCTGCGTGGCGGACCCATGCCACGCCGTCGATGTCGACTGTGCGCATGGGCACCCCGTGCGCTTAGGCCTCGATGACGGGCTTTTCAGCGACGCGAGCGCGGACGATCAGCTCGGCGGCACGCAGGCGCTTGCGGGCGGCTTGGCGCGCGCTGCGCGCACGGCGCTGCGCTTCCGCGCTGAGCTCGTCCGTGCGCCCCGGCGCTTCTACCACCAGTACGTACGTCGCCATAGCCTTCCCCCAACAAGCAGTATGCATCAATAAGCTGATAGCGCAGATGATACCAGCCATTTTGAGTCTACTGACTCAGGGTACGTAGCCATTTCGCTGGGGGTAATCGCGCGTGTTGATGTTGCGCGGGTTGGCGAGGGGGCGAATGTCGAGGTTGATCGTATACGACGCAGGCGCGTCCGCGAAGCTGACCACGCGGATGTAGACCGTGGGATCCTCGCAGTAGGCGTATTCACCGAACTCTTCCGCTGGGGCTGTAGAGTTGTAAAGCGAGCACGCCTCTTTACCGAACAGCATCACGGAGGTCTGCATGGGCGCGCACCCTGCGGCTTCAGGCGCGCAGGAGATGTAGAACTGGCGTGTGACGTGGGCGCCCGTGCGCGTGCCCCAGAAGAAGTCGAAGTAGCGGTAAACGCTGTCAATCTTGAACTTGAACCAGTCCGAATCCTGGTAGCTGTCCGCGTGCGCCGAGATGCGCACCGTGCCGTTTGGTGCCGTGATGCGCCCGAGGTCGATCGCGCGCTCGATGCCGAGAAAGCGCGCCTGGCCGGTTGCATTCGGATCGTAGAGAGGCTCGCTTGGGCTCGGCTCGCTTGCCGTGAACGCGGAGAGGCAGCCTGCAAGGCAGGCGGGTGGCTCGCTGGCGTCGGGCGTGTGGACCGGGCTGGAGGCGTCAGGCGTGCTGGCGTCCGGCGTCAGTGGGCCCGCGGACCCGTCTACGCGCGCAGCCGCAGCCGCATCGTCCGCGTCGTGCGCGCTGGCGTCGACGATCTGCCCTGCGTCGCGCGGGCTGGAGGCGTCGGTCTCGGCATCCTGCGAGCTCGACCCGTCGGAGGTCCCGGCATCGCTTGTCGGATCCGAAGCGGATCCAGCATCGCTCGATGGATCCGCTTCGGATCCACTGTCGCCCTGTGCCACGTCCGCGTCGTTTCCTTGCGCGTCGCCCTGCGTGGGCGCCGCGCCGCCGTCCTCGTCGGTGACGGCCCCGTCCTGTTCGGCGGCGGCGGCGTCGTCCTCAGGCATGAGGTCGACCATCTCAGGCGACTCGGCGTCTGCGCAGGCGGAAGCGATCAGGGCGGCGGCGATCAGGAACTTGCGGGGGCTGAACATTGGACTTCGGGGACCTCTTACTTCTTAGTATCGGATAAGAGCGGGTGGAGCTTGAGCACTATCGCGCTGCTCAGGGTGGTGGCTTACGTCGTCGAGGTGCTTTGCAGGCGCGCCATGATTTGTGCGCAGGTGGTGCAGGTTGGCGGGCCCTCCTCTTCGACGTCGCAGAGCGCACCTGCACGCACGCGCCCGCAGAGCGCCGTATCGAAGTCGTGATCTTGGGCCACGTGCGTGAGCATGACCTTCGGGTCGGCGCGCTTGCCGCCTGGATACGCGGCTGCGAGCACGCTGTGCACCGCCAGCGTGAGTGCAGGCGCAGCCCTGCCCTCGTTCAGCGCACGTTGCGCCGTGTAGATCGCGTCGCGCGCTTTCACGTTCAGCTGGATGCGAGCCTTGATGCAGCCTTTGCGGCTGCAGAGCAGAAAACCAGGCCCGTCGCTTGCGCCGCATACTTCGTCGTCGGTGCAGTACTCGACGCCGGTGGGCTTGCCGCAGTAGTCGCAGAGCGCGCCCTGTGCGTAGCGTCCCGTGCGTCGGTCGCGCTCTTCGTGTTGGGTCACGTTCAGCTCCCCATCCGCACGCAGACGCCGCGCTTGTAGTCCTTGCCGTCAGGCCACACGCACGTGCAGGCGTCGCCGCAGCTGCGATCGCTTGAGCAGGCCTTGGACTGGCACATGCGGCACTCTGCGGGTGCGGGAGCCGTCGCCCAGCCGATGCTGAGCGAGCCGAGAAACACGAGCACGACGACGACTTTGGACTTCATGGGGTGGGTACTGCTTTCGTTACTGGACCTCTGAATCGTATCTGATAAACGGAGCGGCCGTCAAGCTTATTCGATTCTGATTAGCGGATAGGTCATGTGCGTAAGACTCGGACGTTGGGAAAATAGGCGCGCAAGCGATCAAGATCGTCGAAGTCGCTCGTGAACACGATGTCTCCTCGTGATGCTGCGCTGGCCATCACGATGGCGTCGATGGGTGTTGCGTGTGCGACGCTTTCGATGGCCTCACCAGCGAGCTTTGCGAGGCGTTCTGTGAGCGGCTCCACCTCGAACGCGCGGAGAATATTCGTCTGGGCTGCGCTTGGTTTGCGCCACCACTCGGTGAGCACAGGAGCTGGAATGGTGATCGTGAGACCTTGAAGGGTGGCTTCAGTCACGATGCTGCGCATGCGTTTTTGGCGGCGTTCAAGCGCGATCAGTGCGCCCGTGTCGAACGTAATGCCGCGTGTCACGAGCGTAGTTCTAGGCGTATGGCTTCACGGTCTGCTTCGGTGATGTCGTCCGTACCGAGCCACTCGAGAAGCTTTAGTCGCGCTTCGTGTTGTTGCTCCCGGCGCAGTGCGCCGCTCATCACTGCGGAGACACTACTCGCAGTTTCTTCGGCCTTTTTGCGTGCCCATTCGAGGTCTTCAGAGCCGAGCGAGATGCTGATCTTGTGGACGGTAGCCATAGCAGCCATGGTAGCACCGCCGGTAGCACCGTCAATCTTTATTCGGGAGTCGGGCGTGAGATGAAGGGTTCGGATCGGTCTCGGCAAGGTATTGCTGCGCGTCCTTGTCGATCGCGTTGATTGCGCGCAGAGCGCTCGCGAGCGCATCGCGGATGCTGACGCACTGCTGCGAGATGAAGAGCGCGCGCTCGCGCTCCAGGTAGCTCGCTTCGAGGTCGGAGCGGATGAGGTTTGCGTGATAGGGAATCTTCTCTACGTGCCGCTCGATGGCTTCGAGGCCTGCGCGTACGAGCGTGAGCTTGATGGGGGTGGGCGTTGGCATGGTGGCGGGTTTCCTTCAGCTGTTTTTGCGGTGCGTGTCGATGGCAAAACGAACGAGATCGGCTGCGCTGATGTTCGCGTGTTCGAGGCCCGCGAGAAGTTGCTCGCGCGTCTCGATGTGCATCGTGTACATCGGACTGCGGCAGGCAAGCATAGCCGAGCGCAGTAGTTTCTTGCGTTCTTCGTCGTTCATTTGCCCATCGCCTCGTCAGCGAGTTGATCGTTGTGAAGATCGAGCAGGTACTCATCGAGCTCGGCGCGCGCTTCGCATGCGGCAATCTCGCGCTCTTCTTCGCTCGGTTCTGTAGCGACCTCGATGCCGGCTGTGATGAGTGCGTCGGCTGCGACTTCTGAGATTTTGTATGGGCTCATGTCGCCGTCCCAGCGCTTGTCGAGCACGTCGTAGATGATTGAGACGAGGCAGTCGCGTGTGAATCCGTGTGCCATTGCCGTGTTCCTCCTTGAATGCCGTGTGCGAGGTGCGTGCCGTGTGCTTCAGACCCGGGTGAACCGCTCAAGCCGACCGCCTTTGAGGGCTGCGGCTTGCTCGGCGTGTTTGAAGCTTGTTTCGTAGATGTTGTGGCCGGGTCGGTACTCGACGCGGTAAGCACCGGCAAAGTTGTTTTTGCTCGTCCGTTAGCGTGACTACCGCGTGCATGCGTGTGACGTATTCGTACGTGGCGTAGAACTTAATTGGAAATCCGTGTGTGCGAGGTGCGTGCCGTGTGCGGAGTTCGTGTGCAGCAGAGAGCGCTTCGTAGTTTGGGCGAGTGTGGGAGCACGATGGAGGCCCCAAACCCGAAGCGCAGTCTGCTATGCACGAAACCGTGTGCGAGATCCCGTGTGCGAGTCAGCGAATGCGGTAGGGGATCCGAAAGACGCGGATTCCAAGGCGGCGCGCGCGGTCGATGACCTTGTCTGCGCGATCCCGCGTGAGCAGGTAGAGATAATCACCTTTGCGCCTCTCGCCCTGTCCCTCTTCGTAGCGCAGCACGAAGAGTGTGCGCGTCCGCCGAACCGAAGCGAGCCTAAGAACTGGCGCCGTGTGCTGCTTTTTCGTTTCCATGTTTCGTAAACTCCCGTGTGCGTTGAGCCCCGTGTGCTCAGATTCGAGCGCAAGCCGTGTGCAGGCTGGCGGTTGAATCTCAGCGCGCGATCCCGCGTGCAGGTTCAGGCGAGAAGTTCAGCGAGAAGGTCGTCAGCGCTCATCTCAGTCGTAGGAGATTCGTCAACCATCCCGAGGAAAGCCTTCTCGCCTGCGATTTCCTTTTCAATCTGAGCGACCCAGACTTGGCGAAGTTCGCGCTCGCCTTCCGTCTTCGCTGCGTTCAGGCGGTTTCGTTCGTGCGAGAGGCGAACCTGTAGCGCGCCTAGGTGGCTTGTGTCTTTTTCCATGTTCCGTGCTCCCGTGAAAGTTGAGCCCGTGTGCTCAGATTCGAGCGCAAGCCGTGTGCAAGGCTGGCGAAAGAATCTCAGCGCGCGATCCCGCGTGCGATCCCGTGTGCGACTCAGAGCTGCTTTCCTTTTTTGTCTAGGCCGTAGATGCGCGTGCCGTCGAGCGTCTCTGCCCAGCGTGCCGAGCCGTTCAGGTAGCCGGCGACGACCGCTTGCTTTACCGCGTGCTCGTGCGGCGCCTCGAACGCTTCGCTAGTCCAAATCCCGTCGTTCGTCTCTTGCTTCAGGATGTATTTCATGACCGTGTGCTCCCGTGAAAGTTGAGCCCGTGTGCTCAAATCTGCAGACCGCGTGCGAGGCAAGCCCGTGTGCAGATTTCAGCGCGCGATCCCGCGTGCGCAATCTTTCAGAGCGCGCGCTGTACGTGGCGCATGATCGTGTCGGTAACTTCGGTCGCGTCTGAGCAGCCGTACAGGCTATCTACGTTGTACTTGCCGCTATTCCTGTTGAGGAGCTGTCCGAGTCCGAGTGTGTTCGCGCGCTCGGTGTCGTCGAAGCGCATCGCCACCCAACCGCCTGGCTCCGAGAGCGACGTGGGATAACCCGTGATGCCGAGTCGACCTGCACGCGTTTCGATTTCGTACTCATGTGCTGTCCACGTCCAGTCCGCGCGCTTCGTGGCGCCGAGTAGTACCATTGCGCGCTCGAATGCGGCCAGGAATGCAGCGTCCGCGTTTGCCTTCTGCCGTGAACCAAGTTTGCGCTGCCTTGCCATGTGTCTTACTCCTTAGAGCCCGTGTGCTCAGATTCGAGCGCGATCCCGTGTGCGGATTGCGAGAGAATCTCAGCGCGCGATCCCGCGTGCGATCCCGTGTGCGTTACTGCTTTGGCGTGGCGCGCATGATGACTGCGCCGTTCGTGTCCAAGATTCGCACGCTGCTCTCACCGTAAGGCACCAAGTGCTGGTCGAAAGCCCAGCGAATCGATGCGGCGTCGGTCGAAGTCTCGACCGTGCGATATGCGCGGCCAGGCTTGCGAATCTGTAGCGTGTAGTGCTTCATGTTTCCCATGTTCGTGCTCCCGTGAAAGTTGAGCCCGTGTGCTCAGATTCGAGCGCAAGCCGTGTGCAGGCTGGCGGAAGAATCTCAGCGCGCGATCCTCGCGTGCGATCCCGTGTGCGTTCAGTCGTCGGACTCAGGGCAGGGACCGGCTTGCTCGACCACTTCGACGTAATCGGCGCCAGCGTATCCGCGTACTAGTTCAGGGAAGTAGTGGATCCCGTGTGCGAGTAGATCCGCGCGTGCACAAGCGAGCGCGCCGTCGCTAAGGTCGTCGAAGATACACAGCGCGCCTTCGATTGCGTCTTCGAGAGTCGAAGCCGTGTGCGGGCCTGAATCGTACATGCAGCCCGTTGAGCCTGAACCGTAGCTGTAATGTTTTTCCATGTGCCGTGTGCTCCCGTGAAAGTTGAGCCCGTGTGCTCAGATTCGAGCGCGATCCCGTGTGCGGATTGCGAGAGAACCTCAGCGCGCGATCCCGCGTGCATGTTCAGTTCAGAGCCACTCGTGGCCTAGCGCATCGGAGCGGCCGAAGAGCTTCGCGGCTAGCGTCGAAACCGCGTGCAACCCCGCGTCCTGCCCAACACCCTTGATGACCAGCGAATCGCCTTTGCGGGCGAAGCCGCAAACCGTGTGCATGTAGCCGTCAAGCCAAACCATGTGCCCGTCGTGGTAGGTGAAGAAAGACACCGTGCGCGACATTCCCGACTTAGACCGTGTGCGAAGTACGCAGTAGACTTTTGAGCCCTCCGAGAGGACCGCGAGAAGCCGTGTGCGCGCGTGTTCGATGTCAGCGTTCATTGCCATGATTCGTGCTCCCGTGTGCTGTCAGACCGCGTGCTCGCGTTCTGAGCCGTGTGCGCGAGACCGTGTGCTCGTGTGCAGGGCTCAACCCGTGTGCAGATCCCGTGTGCGAGATCCCGTGTGCTCAAACCGTGTGCCGGAGAGAGCGCCTGAAGATGACCCGATGCGGGCCCGGCTCGTTTGCCGCGTACACGCGCCGCTCGTCGCGTGCCGCTTTGCGCGTGTCGTGCGCGGTCAGGTCTTCCCATCCCTGACCGTAGTGGCCCTGTACGATGTATTCGTACACATACTTGGTTGGCTTTTTCATCTGCTCGCTCTTTCTAGTATCAGATTAGCCGGTCTGCTCGTTTGCCGTCAATCTTTTTCCGCATCCGGCTAGCGTCTCGCTGGCCTCACCTAAGTTATCGGCCGCTTGCCGCGTTTACTTGAATCGAAAAAGAAAGATTCTCGCAAGTCGCGGCAATGCCACGGGAAGCCAGCGCCGCTCGGGAACACGGCAAGCCAGTGCCAGCGCCAGCGCCACGGGAGCCAGCCACGGGAGCCAGCCACGGGAGCCAGCCACGGGAGCCAGCGCCGCACGGGAGCATGGGAGCACGGGAGCCAGCGCCACGGGAAGCACGGGAAGCACGGGAAGCGCGCTAGCTGCTCGCAAGCGGCGCCAGCGTAGCGTGCGGCTATGTCCGGCTAGCCGCTGGCGCTGGCGCGCCTTCCCGAGGCGCATGGGAGGCTAGTTTGAACGCCAGCGCCGTTCGGGAAGCACGGCAAGCCAGCGCCACGGCAAGCCAGCGCCGCTCGGGAGCACGCCACGGGAGCAAGGTCAGCGCCAGCGCCGCTCGGGAGCACGGGAGCACGGCAAGCCAGCGCCAGCGCCGCTCGGGAAGCCAGCGCCGCCACGGGAGCACGGGAGCCAGCGTTGCCACGGGAGCCAGCGCCAGCGGCCGCAAACGAACCGCAAACGCGAATCGGGCCCGCACTCGTTTTGCAGAGTGCGGGCCCGATTCGCTGCGCCACGGGAGCAAGTAGCGACTAGAGGAGTGTTTCAAGCGCGCGCGCGCCAGCGCTCGCATCCGGCAAGCTCTCACGCGCAAGTTGCGTCAACCGGCGCGCCGTTTCCTCGCAAGCGAACCACGCAAGCAAGTTTTGATTCGTTTCCTCCAATGCGAGCGGATCTTCGCGATCCCACTTTTCACCGAACAGGCCTTGAGGTGAGTCTGCGCCTACATCGGCAAGCATCTCGCTCAATAGCGTGGCGATCTCGCGCCGATGTGTCTCATAAAAGGCGCACGTATCGCGGTAGTAGACAAGCTCGCCCACCATGCCGGACTCGCAACCGCCGTACGCGAGATCCTTAAGGAATCCAACGGCTCCCGTGTCCGGGTAGCTATCGGCGTGCTCTGCAACGATGGTTGCGATCGCGATTTCGAGCGCGCTAGCCGTTTTGATTGAGACCGCTTCCACGTTGCTGCCCATGTTCCACGTAATCGTTGCCATGTTGCGTGCTCCCGTTCGGGCGCTTGCTTGCGCCTCACCATTGTTATCGTCCGCTTGCCGCGCTTACTTGAATCGAAAAAGAGCGGGCCCGTTCGATTCAAGTAAAGGCGCTAGCGCCACTAGCCGGTATCAGACTGCCGCGCGCGCTTCCCGCACGAGCTTGCGCAAGTTATCGCCGGACACATCGGCCGCAACATCTTTTGCCCCGTACTGCCACAGGCATTCGACTAGACACAGTTCGAATGCGGGCGAGCCAGCTTGGACGACAATGTCACCACTGTAAGGACACCAGATATTGCCGCTGCCGTCGATTTCCCAGCCGCACGATTGCAGCGCGCTCCGCACGCTATCCGAAAAATAGCCGGGAATCTGTGTGTGGCTGTCGAAACCGCGCACATCGACGATTCCCGCCTGAACGTTGTATTTCCCGTGAGTCTCGACCGCGGAGGAATCGAGATCCTCCCATTCATTGATCTCGTAAACCGCGAACGTGGTTTCGTCGATTCGCGCCGCATACAGTGCGGGCGCGCCGGACACATCACCAGAGACTAGCTTGTACTTCGTTGCCATGTTGCGTGCTCCCGTTCGGGCGCTTGCTTGCGCCTCACACTTAGTTATCGGCACTATCGCGTATCGCTTTAGCGGTTTCTTTATGCGGCAAGTGCGATATCTGAGCAAGCCACGATCGGGCCCACATAAGAGCGCTCGCAATCGAAATCGGTGAGGGCTAGACATTCCGCGATAGCGGCGCCGATCGTCGCTTCCGCAATCGCTTCCGCGATCATGCGTTCGATTTCAAGTGCGGCTAGCGTTTCCACGATCAGAGTCTCAATTTTGCGGCTGGCCATTTCCCGTGCTCCCGTTCGGCTCGCTCACTTGCGCGCCTATGAGATTATTAGATACGAGATAGCCGGGCCCGGTCAACACTCTTTCGCGATACGCGAGAGATTAGCCGGCAAACTCCCGGACGCTATACGGCTGGCCCGCAAGATGAGTGCGGGCCCATTCGTGGGCTTCCGCTTCCGTGGCAAATGCACCGCGACTAAGCACGGCAAACGGGCCCGTTGCTTCGGTTGGATGCCATTCCGTGGGAGTGCTCGAGTGCGGGATAGACAGCGAGTAGTAGATCGGCGCATGCCGCAAGATCTGGTAAGTGAGCATGTCGCCCGCAAGCAATCCGGAAACTACCCGATCGGCATCGCAATAGCGCGCGAAAAACGGCTCACCATTGGCGCTCACTACGTGCGCGTTATTGGCCGCAAGCGCCGCAATCCATGCTTCGCAAGCCTCCCGATCGCGATCGCCTGCGGCATCGTTGGGCGTATTGTAGTAATCGAATCCTGAGGCATCGCCATTGATCAAGTAGCTTGCCCAACTTGCAGGGGCGGTAAGCTCGTGAGATTCGATTTTCGTTTGTTTGGCCATGTTCCGTGCTCCCGTTGCTTGACTCGAGTAAAGGCGCTTGCGAGGCAAACGCGCTTACGCGAGACCAGCGCCAGCAGGCGCCGCTATCACCAGTAACCGAGCTCGCCCACACTCGGGACTAGGTTTGCGTCCAACGTCAGGCATTCACCACTACCGCGATTCGCCACTTCGACAAAATCGCGACACTTGCGGCCGCTTCGGGTTTCCTCGCAATGGCGGTCGCGAAGCTTGCGAGCAATCCGCAGTGCGCATGCCTCAGAGCGGACGCGCTTGCTATAAACAACCGTGAAACCGGCATCGTAGCGATTGCCGCACACCAAACGTACTTCGTGCTTATGCTGCATGTTCCGTGCTCCCGTTCGGTCGCTCGATTGCGACCTTTGATTATTAGATACGACTAACGCGATCCGCGCAAGTCTCTGTTGCGGCGCTGGCGCTTGTATGCGGCTAAGTGCGCCACGTGAAAGCGGATCCAGCCGATTGCCGCGATGGTTTCGGCAACGAATCGGCGCATGTCAGTAGCCAAGCCAGATCAAGACAGCCATGGCATCGTATTGCTCACACACGCCTACCTCGGCGTCGAACTCGGCAATCATTTCGTCAAGCGCCTTGTAAGCGTGGCGCTTGATCTCCCGGAGAGCTTGCTTCCGCGTAACCGTGGCGCCGTCGCACTCGTCAAAAGTCATTTCCCGTGCTCCCGTTCGGGCGCTTGCTTGCGCCTCACCATTGTTATCGGCGCTTGCCGCGCTAACTTGAATCGAAAAAAGAGCGGGCCCGGTTATTTCTCGCAATCGCGCAAGATGCGGCTCCCGTCAAGCTTGCTCGCCCAGCCGTACGCAACGGCCCGCTGGCTCAACTCGCTGGCGCTGTAGCAATCGACGCAAACGATCGCTTTGTCTGACTTGCGCCAGTACGCCGGGAGGCCTCCCGAGTATTTCAGCGCGCGCGCAATGTGTGCGCCGCAGCAAGCGCAATCGGCCGCATATTTGAGACCGCGGCTCATGTAGATGTGAGCCGCTTGAAACGCGGCAAGCTCAGATTGCGCGGCATCGTATCCGGCGCGCTCTTCTGCGGCATGCAGCTCGCCACGGATGCCATTGATCAGATCCGTCAAGGCATCTTGCGAGATGGGAGCCGTACCGCTGGCGTGAAGTTGCTCGAGTGTTTCAAGCGCCGCGATCTTTTCAAGCGTGGTAACCATTGTCGTGCTCCCGTGAGGCGCTTGCGTGCGCCTCATAAGTATTATCGGCACTGCCGCGCCTAACTTGAATCGAAAAAGAGCGGGCCCGTTCGATTTCAGCCGATCCAGCGGGCGACCATCTCGCGCGCGCCTTTGTCGGTGCTGGCGCGGACTAGCCGGTCGCACTCGAGTGTCCGCTCATGCGTCCAAGCGGCATCGAGGAGCTTGCTGAGGCGTTCGCGCGTTTCGAGCGAGACGCCCAAGCTGCGAAGCGCGCGAATCGCGTCGCTCATGAGTTCCCATCGCGCATCAATCTGTTCCATTCGGCTCATGCCCTAGTTATCGGCACTGCCGCGCTTAACTTGAATCGAAAAAGAGTAGGTCCGTTCGATTTCAGCCAACGGCCTCGATGCCCCATTGCCCGGGCCCGTATCTATCTTTGCTGCTGGCCTGCGCCTCGTGTGCCTCTTTCGACGTAAACAGTTGAGCCTCTAAGCGAAGTTGAGTGAGTCTGCCGGTAGCTGCGAGGTAAAAACAATGCCTGCTGCTGGTGGGCAGGAACGAAACAATCCGATTGCGGCGCTTCATGTTCGGAATTCCTTTGCTGGGCTGCTGCCCTAGTTATCGGCACTGCCGCGCCTAACTTGAATCGAAAAAGAGCGATCGGTGCTTTTCTCTTTCAGCCGCTCGGGAAGGCGCTGGCGCTTCCCGTGGCTCAAAAGAGGGGCCCGGCTAGCGCTAGCGGTATGGGAGCCAAGGTTACCCGGGCAAGCTTAGCTAGCGCCTCCCATGCGCCACGCTACCGCCTCCCGAGCTATGCAAGCGCCGACCACCTATCCGATGCCTTCCCGACCTTCTCAGGCTCGCAAGCCTGGCAAGCGCCGACCGGCTACCCGTGCGACTGCCCGGCTATCCCGGCCTTCCCGAGCGTTGCACGCTGGCGCTTCCCGAGCGCACGATTCCGCCTAGCGAAATCACACGCTTTTTCGCACTTTGGCTGGCGTGCTTCCCATGCGAGGCGCCAGCCGAGCTACACCGCAGCCCTTGCGGGCCGCTTTCTCCGCGCCGACCTTTCCACCATAAACGCGTGAAAGCCTTGACGTTTGCACGTCAAGGCTGCGTAGGTTCGCTTTCTCGTATCTGCTTACGCTGCGAGCCTCAGCATTGCAGGTGCCGATCTGCGGCGCTTCCCGTGGCTGCTTTTCAGAGTCTGAGCGCCCCTCTGAGAAAGAGAAAGCGGAACGAGCAATGCGACGCATGGGCCCATGGTGATAACCCGTTCGGCTGGCTCTGAGGCGCTGGCCGAATCATCGGCCAGCCATGCGGGAAGGCGCGCCGACAGTGGGCGGCGCATCCTGAGGCCGAGAGAAGTGCGGGCGCTAGGGCGCTCGCACTTGGGAGCCAGCGCCGCTAGCGCGGCAAGGCTCGATTGCCGCGCTAGCGCGGCAATCGGATCTGCTCTTTTCTCAGAATGGGGGCCAACCGAGAGAAGAGCAGGCACGGGAGCGAGCAGGCTACGGGAGGCGCTACCGCGGAATGCCTTCTCTTGCGCCACAGCCAGCGTCTCAGCTAGCGGGAAGGTCGCGAATAGGGCCCATGTACAGGCCAGGGTATAAACGGCTAGGCTGGCCAATGAGAGAAGTGCGAATGTGGTCGAGATTAGATCCATGGTTTCGTGCTCCCGTGTCTGAGGTGTTCTTAGTAGATACGAGAAAAGCACGGGAGGCAAGCGCCCTTTGCGTGATACGAAAGAGCAGGGCCCTGCTCTTTCTCTCTCAAGTCTCGCGCCACGTGGCCGATAACTTAGACGTGAGACACGCAAAGCAGAGTCAGGCGAGCGAGAAAAGCAGGGGCGCCAGCGTGCGCATGCTTGACGCGAGGGACGCTAACGCGTATCTTTACAGTATGGGGAATCGGAAACGAGCGAGGCGGGACACAGAGAGGGTGTAGGCAGCGTGTGTGCGGGGGGCCGCGCACAGGTAGGCAACCCCCTCCACCTACATCTCGCCCTCGTTTTCGGGGCCGCTGAGGCCCCCGTAGGGGGCCCACCCCAGCGCCTGTCTACGCAAAATTTGCTATCACCTGTATCAAAAAATAAGGGCTGCACTTTTGTTAGAAAAATCTGCAGCTCTTGTGCTATCGGATAAGCAGCGGTCCCTTGAGGAGCTGTTCCTATGAGCGTCAAGACATGCGAGGTGTTCGAGGTGCGATGTGACGCCTTCAGTCCGCGCTGCATGTTCGCGGCGGCGTACGACAGTGAGACGCCCGCGATTGCACTAGAGCGTGCAAAAGCAGAGGGGTGGCGCACGTACGGCAATCAGGTGTTCGGTTATCGCCACAAGTGCCCTGAATGCATCAAAGCGAAGGCAGCGCTTCCGCCTGCCTGACTCCCCCGCTCCCCACTTCCCCGCTCCCCGCTCCCCAGAGGTCGCTCTCCCCGTGCCCCAGCTCCCAGCAAGCAAGCGTGGCCGTGGTCGTCCACCAGGCCAGAAGACGCCTCCGCGGATTGGACGGGACTTCGCCCTGGCGTTCGCCAAGCTGGTGAAGGAGCGCCGGCTAGAGCTCGGGCTCAGCCAAGCGGAGCTCGCGCTGCGCTCCGGCTATCGCGGCAAGGAGGGAATCTGCGCCATCGAGAACGGTGCAACCCCCACCCTCCCCTATGCGCTTGCCCTCGCGGACGCTCTTTCGGTACGACTCGATAAGCTCATTCGCGATGCGCTGCGCGCGGTCTCCTGAACACCCCACCCTCGGCGCCTGCCGGCGCCTCGCAGAAACCAAGCCACGTTAGGAGTCCTGATGCTCACGCCCGCACACACGCGATTCACGCTGGACGAATACATCGCCTTCGAGGAGCAGAGCCGTGAAAAGCACGAGTGGCTCTACGGCACCGTCTACGCGATGACGGGCGGAACGCGTGAGCACGCGGCAGGCGCAGCAGCCCTGATTACGCAGCTCGGTCCGCAGCTTCGTGGCAAGCGGTGCGGCGCGCACACTTCAGACCTGCGCATCGCGACGCCGAGCGGGCTCATCACGTATCCGGATGTGACCGTGGTTTGTGCGCCTGTCGAGTATCACCCGAAGGCCACCAACACGGTGCTCAACCCGGTGCTGATCGCCGAGGTGCTGAGCCCAAGCACGGAGGACTACGACCGGGGCGAGAAGTTCGAACACTACAAGTCCATCCCGTCTCTCGCGGAGTACCTGCTCGTCGACCCGCGGCACGGTTTGTTCGAGCGCTTTTGGCGCACGGAGGTTGGGTGGGGGCACGCTTCGCTGCGCGAAGCCACCATCACGCTCGGGTTGGGCGCACAGATTGACGTCACGCTGCTGTTTCAGGACGTGCATAACCTTGAGGAGCTCTGATGCTCACGCCCGCCAAGCTCAACGCCACCTACCAAGACGTATTGGACGCGCCGGAAAACATGCGCGCCGAGCTCTTGGACGGGCGGCTCTATTTGCAGGCGCGGCCGCGTGGAAACCACCAGCTCGCCGCAGGCAGGTTGTTCAGCCGGCTCGACGCGGCGGCGCGGGAAATGGGCTGGGTTTTTCTGCCGGAGGTCGAGCTGCACCTTGGTGGTGACGTGCTCACGCCAGATATCTCGGGCTGGCGCGTGGAGCGCGCGACGGAGGGGCTCGAGGTCGCCGGCTACAAGGTCGCGCCGGACTGGGTCTGCGAAGTGCTCTCGCCCTCGACGCGCAAATACGACTCCGACGACAAGCGCGCGAAGTACTTGCGCAACGGCATCGGCGCGCTCTGGGAGGTCGATCCGGTGGAGCGCGTGGTCGAGGTGTACGCGCTCGAAAATGGCCAGTACGTCTGGCGCGAGACGATGGGTGGTGACGACGGCGGCCGGCTCTGGCCGTTCGAGCAAGTCGTGCTGGAGCTCGCGCACCTTTGGAGTCACTGATGAACGTACCGGCTTATAAGCGCATGACCTTCGAGGAATACCTGGAGCTGGACCAGGAGTCGGAGCACACGCGGTTCGAGTTTGTCGATGGTGTCGCGTACGCGATGACAGGCGGGAGCGTGGATCACTCAGGGCTCATTGCGAACCTCACCGTGCAGCTCGCTTCGCAGCTACGCGGCAAAAAGACCTGCCGCCCTTTTGACAGTAACCTCCGGATTCGCGTGCCGAGCGGTGACTGCTACTACGCAGACTTCAGCATCGTCTGCGGCAAAATCGAGCTGGACCCTGCTGACAAAAAAGCACCCAAGACGATCCTGAATCCGACCTTCATTGCGGAAGTGCTCTCGCCCTCGACGCGTGCGGTGGACCTCGGCCCCAAGCTCAACGCCTACGCGACCATTCCCTCGCTCGTGGAGTATCTCGTGGTCGATCCGGAGAACCGAGTCGTTCGACAGCACGTTCGGTTGAAGACCTCGGCGTGGTTCATCCGGCCGAGCATGGAGCAGGGCATCACCGAGGTTTTGATCGGGTTGATGCTCAATGTGGATGAGCTGTGGGCGTCGCTCCTGACTGAGGACGATGTTGCGCGCTTCTCTGATACGAAAGGCTGAAGGATCCATGACCAAGCCTTCGAATCTAGGCGTGCGGCCGTGCGCGCATGTGCTCTCGGGCGACGCGTCCGCCGTGGTGCGTGTCGAGCTGAAGGCGCTGGTTGAGGGTTTGTTTGCGCCGGGTGTGCTGCCCACCGTGGACCTCTGCCCGCTCTGCGCAGGCACGTTTCACGGGCTGATCGACCAAGCCACGAAGGTGCGCTGAGCATGGCGTGGATGAAGCAGGATGGCCCGGAGCAGCGCTGGGTCTACCGATACGGCAACCTCGTGCGGCTTGAGCTGTACGAGTACCCGGGGGCGATCTCGGGGCGTGAGACGACGCATCGCGTCGAGCTTTGGTTCGGCAAACAGGCGACCGAGGCGTCGACGACGTGCTCGATGAGCCAGCCTTCGCTTGAGGACGCGCAGCTCGCATCGCTCAAGCACGCGGTTCATGTGCTGCGCCAGCTTTCAGGCGCACTTGAGCACCAAATGGGGATCGTCCCTGGGGAGCGCCGGTCCAGGCTTGACGCACCCGACGCGCTGGAGAATGCGACGTTGCGGCGGAAGCTGGTCGCGATGGAGAAGCGCGCGGTGTCTGCGGAGAACCTGCTGCGCGCGATCCAGGAGTTTGCTGCTGGTTTGCCGCGAGATCCGGAGTCGTTATAAACGCTGAGCTCACCCGGGGAGGCGACTGTGACGGACGACAGCGAGTGGGAAGTGGAGATCGCAGCGTACCCGGAGGCAGTGAAGACTGTTGCGCGCAAGTATCCGGCTTACAGGTGCTGGCGCTCCACAGAGGATCCGGAGTTTCACTACTGCATCATCGACTACGCGCACGTGGTGGAGCTCGATCTCGTTACGGTGACGCTTGCGCACGGCAGTGGAACGAGCCGTGCTGGCATCGCAACATTCGGTCAAGATCCAGAGCAGTTGGTCGCGTGTGATTGCGGGAAATGGAAGCCGCCAACGGCTGCAGAGAAGGCCGCGCGTCGAGCGCACATCGAAGCCTGGAAAAAGGGGCGCTCATCATGAAGATCATCGGAGAGAAGTGGGTGCGTTGCGATCCGTTTGAGCCTAGTGAGGAACCGTTCTGGACGCTCGACGTGCTCGCGGGGATTTCCATCCGCGTGTACCTCGTGAAGGACGAGCCGTGGTTTGAAGTTTCTACCGACTCCGGTAACTATGGGACCACCCGGATCATGTCGCGCGGCCAGGCGATGTTTCTCGAGGCAGAGCTGCTTGCCGCCGATTTCTTTGAAAACCTCGGTGAGTCGCTGCGCACTTGTCATTGCGAGGCGGATGCTGCGACGCCGTTGCGCGGCTTTCAGGGATGAGTCGCGTGCTGCACGCTGAACAGGTTTCTGTCGCGCAGGTGACGCGCCCGAACTTTCTCAAGTTCGCCCACTGGTTGGCTGCGTCCGAGGACAACTTCTACGAGGCTTACCAGGTGACGTCCCAGGCGGTTGATCGCAACACGCTGATGTTGATGCAGCAGTGGGCGGTCTGGGGTGCGCAGAGCGTCGTCATGCCGGATACGTACGCAGCCGCGTTGATGGCGTCAGACGTGCACGGCGCGCTCGAAGGGCAGGATCTTCCTTGGCCTGCGTTCGAGATTTGCGTGCCGCCGAAGGTGCTCTATTCGTCGCACGGCGAAGTGACGCGCGTGTTCGTCACCAAGATCCCCGCGTATGCGACACGCATTGGGAAGTACCAGCATCACACGTTGAGCTTCGGGTATCTCGACGGTCAGTCGTGGGGTGTCAACACGTTCGAGAGTTTGGTCGGGATGTTCAGCGCAGAAGAGCAGGCGCGTGTTGGGCAAGGGCTTGATCACGTCAACCTGACACCCGAGCTCGAGTCGCTCTACAGCGGCGATCAAGAGCAGCGGCTCTGGGCGATGATCACGCGCTTGGTTGCAGGGGTCGTGCTCGCGATTGCTGGTGCGCGCTCTGAGAAGCGCGATGCCTTTCCGCTTCGTGCCGGTCGGGAGAAGCACGGCGCCATGCGACCCAACACAGCGCAGCTCGGGCATCCGCTCCGCATCGACTGCCGGGCATCGGTGCGAGACTTCGTGCGCGGCGAGACGACACGGGGACCGCAGAACGTGCAGGTGCTCGTGCGCGGCCACTGGCGCAACCAGGCGTACGGCCCGAAGTGGAGCCAGCATCGCGAGCGCTGGATCTTGCCGTTCTATCGCGGCGAGGGGCCGCAGGTCGTACGGCCCACGAAGCTCGGCTTTGGAAAGGAGCGGCCGCATGAATGAAGGGGTCATCCGGCTGCGGGTGCAGACCGGGTTTGAGCGGCGTGGCTCGCAGGTGTTTGTCATTGTGGACATCAACGGTGAGCGCTCGGCGGAGTACGGCCCGTTCGCAACCGATGAAGAGGCAGAAGCGCGCGCTCGGGTGCTTGCTGCGCTCATCCGGAAGGAGACCGGGCATCGTGCTTGATCGAGCCATCCGCGTTGGCTCGTACGTCGCCTGGACGTCGCTGTTTGCGTGGGCGTTTGGCTGGGTGCCGGCATGGGTGCCGCATCTTGTAGGCCTCTGCGGATTGCTGGCATGCTCGTTTCGTTGGCACAGACGCAGGAGAAGTCGTGAAGTTTCCGGCCGCGCAGCGTGAGCGGGCCTGTGCGGCCGCGGAGAGGGCTGCGCGGACCTACCCCGCCTACGTGGCCGATCAGCCCCTTGGCGAGCCCGTGCAGGAGTACTGGGGCCGCCTTATCGACGCTGTGTTCGCAGCGCTCGACGAACCGAAGCCGCCCAAGCGCTTCTACGAGCTCGGACACGGCCCGCGCATCGTCGACGGGGTGTGGGAGCGGGCGAAGGCGCTCGCGCCTGATGCTGCGGAGCGCGAGCGGCTCCTGGCGCACGTGTTTGGGGTCTCGCACGTGCTCGGGCTGAAGGCGGACGTGGTGCTTGAGCTCGTGTACGAGGCGGCTTCGCGGGAAGCGGAAGGGCGCTGAGGGTAGGTAGGGCGCTCTTCTATTGAGCTCTGGCGCAAGCCTGTCGCAGGCTAGTGCGTGAAAGAAGAGGGAGGCGCCGATGCTCGATGACGATACGCGCGAGCTGCTCGGATTGTTGGTTCAGGCCGGCAAAGTGGCTGAACGTCTGTTGTTGAAGAGCGCGTCTGTGGCGGCCGCGCCTGCGGTGACGGCGAGCGCGGTGACCGCGCCGGTTGCGGTGGTGGAGGTAGCTGCTGCACCTGCGTCGCCGTCTGCGACGGGGGTGGTGAAGATTCCGGAAGGTTTCCAGGTCGGGCGCTATAACTTTGCCGATCACGCGCCGCAGGAGCGGACCTGGTTCACCGCGCACGCCTACCAGATGCTTGTCGAGCGCCATCACGTGAGCGAGTCGATAGCCTATCGGACCCTGCAGCATGTGATGGGCTTGATTAGCTACGGCCGGGCAGAGTTCCTGTTCGCGCGTGACAATGGACACGTTTGGGCTGTGCACTTCTTTGGGCGCGTGGCGCTCGCGGTCACCGACCCGACCGACAGCAAGCTCGTGACGTTCTTGCCGGAGTCGGCGCTCGAGAATGAGCAGATCACCCACCACCCTGATGTGCGCACCCGGCTTAGCCGGTACATCAAAGCCGTGCAGAGTGAGACGGAGCGGCACCGCAGTGAACGTCCCCAAATGGAGGCGATCGAGACAGGGCCGGCGCGTGAGCGTTTGAGCCTGCAAAACAAGGCAAGTCGGGTGATCGACATCCGCGGCTGAACGGTGCTTTGGAAAGCAAGAGCCGACTCGGAACGAGATCGGGCACTAACCTTTCGCATGCTGCCCGAGTTGCGGTGCGACAACGAGGAACGAGTCTGGGAATGCGCGTACGCGACTGCGTTCGTGGCGCTCAAGCTCAAGTATCGTGAGCAGCGGGGCGGTGAGTCGGAGGCAGCGACGTCGCTCGCGGCGTACGGCGCCCAGGATGCCGCGGATGAGGCCGTGCAGGAGCTGCGCAGGATGCGGCAGGCCAGGCAGGAGGGCTGATGAAGCAGAGCCTACTGGTTGCTTTGCGGCAGCGCGCGGAGGCGGCGCGCTACGCGTATAGCCGTATCGATCCGGAGATCACCGTCTCTGCCACCCGCAGCGAGGTCGATCTGGAGCGCCTGGTTACCGACCTTGAAGACTTCTTTCGCCTCGACCTGGCCGATGATGTTCTTGAGCTGCTCGAAGAGCTTGCGGCGGCGCGTCAGCAGCTTGAACGTGCGCGTTTGAAGCTTGCGCGCCTTCGCACGCTTGCGACGTATCGAGCGCAGTCTGGGCTCGTTGCTGCGCCGCGCTTCGTGATGCCGGGTGCAGAGGTGATCGCAGAGCTCGATCGAGAGGAGGCAGGCATGACGCTTCGGGAGTTGATGGCGCGTGACGTGGTGGCGGTGCGGAGACTCGAATGGGCCTATCCCAACGACCATGTTCTGCTCACGCGGCTTGAAGACGGAACCTACGGTCCGCTTGGAGAGGTGCGATCCTTGGCCTCGCCGGAGACGCTAGGCTTTCCGGCCGTGAGTCACATCGAAATCGAACCGCTGCTCGATACGGATCGCTGGGAGCCGTACGAGCCGAAGGTTTGATGGGGGCTCAGGTGCGGGGTGCTTGGTAGGTGGTAGGTGGTAGAGTTTGCCTGCCTCATTTCCCTGAGGGAGAGAGGGTGATGCGGCTGTCGGCGCTCCGCATCGCCCTCTCTTTTTTTTCTCAGTCGGCCGTGATCTCGGGCACCAACCTGCAGTAATGCCCTTCTACAGCGATCAGCATCAGGCCATGAGAAAGCAGCTCGACGAGCTCGTTGTCGCCGGTGACGCAGAGCGTCTGGCGTTCGAGGTCGTTCGATTTGACCTGCAGCTCGGTGACGTTGTCACGACACCTGAGGGCCACGCCCTGGTCGAGGAAGACACCGATCAGTATCTCTTTCGGTTCGAGGTGGGGCTTGGGCCGGTGAACGCGGCCAAGCTCCTCGTGTTTCTGCGCGAGTTGCCTGATGAGCCTGACGAAGAGGGAGGTTGAGAGCCATGTTGATCGGGCTGGAGAGTGGAGATCCGTTTACGAAGCTCGCTGCGGATTTGCGTCAGGAGGCGCAGCACCTGATGTTCGTCGCGTTTCAGAGTGCGGCGCAGATTGAGGCGGCGCGCGCTAAGGAAGACGCAGCGGTACGAATCGAAGCGCTCTGCGCGCAACGTGCACAAAACGGTGGGGGCGAGTCGCGGCTCTAGGTAGAGTGCCGCCCTATGAAAAGTACCCTCTCGAAGAGGCAGTTCATTCTCAGCTGCCCGAAGAAACTCTCCGCGCGGGAGATCGTTGACCGTGCTTTAGCGCGCGGGGTTTTGTTGTCACAGAATTACGTGTACGTCGTTCGTTCTGAGGCGGCATCAGCCGTTCGAAAGGCGTCGAAGGCTGTTGCAGCTCCCGTTTCGTCGGGTTTCGCATCCCAAAACCCGCCGCTGCGCGCGCGTCCGCGCCTCACCGCGCGGGAGTTCGTCGCGGTCGCGGCGCAGCTCGGGATCGTGCGCTCGAACGAGCTTTTGGCCCACGTACGTCAAGGTTTGTGAGCTGACAGCCGTCAAGCAGACGTGTAACGAGGCACCAACCTAGATTGTGAACGTGGCGATCGATCGAGGGTACCGACCTGCTGGATGGGTGTGCTCTCGCGCACCTAAGTTGCGTTGGTTAGATGCGGAATGCTTGTCAGCATGGCCGTTTCCCAATCAGTATCTGTGGATAGTTGCTCACCGACGCGAATGCGGGCTGCGGAAATCACGGGTTCGCGTTGTGCGGGCTGGACTGCAAGTGCCACGGCAGATAACGCAGTGCCTCGTGTCATACGCCGTCCTGCCGCAAGACGGGGCTGCGTTGGATACGGGTCTCCACCGAGCACAGCTGAGGCAACACGCGTGATTACCTCCTACAGCCAGGTCAAGACAGCCGAGGAGTGCGTTCGGAAGTGGGCGTGGAGCGCGTACGGCGGGCGGCACGAGACGCGCGGCAAGCCGCAAGAGGATGGCGACGATCTTCATGCGCACGTCGAGAACTACGTGCGCTACGGCATCGAGTTTGATTTGACCAAGCCCATGGGGCGGCTTGCTGCGCTCGCGCGCGACTACTTCCCGACGCTTGCGGACGCCCCCTGTATCGAGCAGGACGAGGTGGTCACGTACGGAGCGCATGGCTTTCGGTTGAAGCCCGACTTGATGTGGATTGCTCCCTGCGGGCCCATCGTGGTCGATCACAAGACGGTGGATCACTATCGATTCGCGCTGACTGCACCACGCCTGCGCACGAACCTGCAGGCCTGCATCTACGCGTTCTTCGCGATGAGGCACTACGGGACGACGACCTGCACGGCGCAGTGGCTTTATTACAAGCGCACAGAGCCCATCGATCTGCGGCCGGTGGAGACGGAGATCTCCATGGACGATGCGACACGCGTGCTACGCGCGCGCTCGCAGCTCATCGATTACATGGCGCTCGTGAAGGAAGAACGAAGGCCCGTGCTTGACCTACCACCGACCAAGAGTGCGTGTTTGATGTACGGCGAAAAGAGGCCCTGCTCTCATCTCATTGTTTGTTACCCGGAGGAGGCGCAGGTCCATGGCAGCGTGTAAAGACTGCGGCGAAGATCACGTGGAAGCGGCTGCGCGGGCGGCCATCGCGTTTGAGGAGATCCTTCGGTTGATGGCCGATCCGCAGAAGGGCATCACGCCCAACGTGCTGCTGCACGTGCACGGGCTGCTCGGAGGCCTGTTGGTGCACCACACCGACTATTCGTTTGAGGAGATCTGCGAGGAGGTCCTGCGGGTGGCAGAGAACGAGGAGATGGTCCGAGGCATGCACGAGAACATGGTTGCGCTCGGACTGGTCGCGCCTGAGCTGGCCCCGGCCCAGCCTCCAGACGACGATTCGGTGCACTGAGCCGGCTCACCTAGCCCGTTGCGGCCAGCGGAGTCGTTCGTGATACTCTCGGCCCCGTGGGGGCCAGGAGCATGCAGAGCGGCGATCCGACCTACGATCGGGCCGCTGAGGTAAAGCAGGCGCAGGCGGCGTACGCGAGCCTGCTGGAGCTTGCGCGCGAGGACTGCGCGCTGTTCTGCGAGCTCACGCTCAAGGACGAGGAGACCGGCGACCCGATCGAGATGCTGCCCATGCACTACGAGTGGCATGGGACGGCGGACACGGGCCGCAACATGGTCATCTGGGCGTTCCCCGAGTCGGGCAAGAGCCAGCAGTTCTCGGTCGGCCGGGTGCTCTGGCTGCTCGGCCGTAATCCTCGCCTGCGTATCGCCATCCTCGCGGCGGCTGAGAAGCAGGTGAAGAAGATCATCGCCTCGTTGCGCCGGCACATCGAGACGAACGCGACCCTGCATCACATCTTTCCGGACTTGCGCCGGGGTGTGATGTGGACCGACCACGCGATCACCATCGCGCGTCCCGGCATCATCAAGGATCCGTCGGTGCAGGCGGTCTCGCCGAACGGCGCAGTGCAGGGCGCGCGTCTCGACGTGGTCATCATCGACGACGTGCTGGTCGAAGAGAACACGCGCACGGCGTACCAGCGCAACAAGACGGGGACGTGGATCCGCGCCTCGGTGTTCTCACGCCTCTCGAAGCGGTCGCAAGTCATCGTGCTCGCCAACGCGTTTCATCCGGACGACTTCGCGCACGAGCTCGCGCGGCAAGGGTGGCTTGCCAAGAAGTACCCGGTGATGGATGCGGCGGGCAACCTCGCGTCTCCGCAGCGCTGGCCCAAGGAGCGCATCAACAAGGTGCGCACGGAGGAGTACGGCCCGACCGAGTTCGCACGCATGATGATGTGCGAGGCGCATGCGGATGAGGATGCGCGGTTTCAACAGGCGTGGATCGACAAGTGCAAACAGCGCGGGCTCGGCTATCCGATGTTCAAGAGCCTGCGCGACTTCGTGCATTGGATAGGCCCTGAGTACTGGCGCAGAAAGGGGCTCAGTTGGGACCTGCGGCCGAAGTCGTTTCGCTTCGCGCCCGGCTTTCGCACGTTCACGGGCATCGACCTCGGCGTCTCGAAGCAGGACTCCGCCGATCACACCGTGCTCTTCACGTTCCTGCTCTGGCCAGATCAGACGCGGCAGCTTCTGAACATTCGCCGCGGCCGCTGGAAGAGCCCGGAGATCATCGCGCAGGTGGTCGATGTTTGGACGCGCTATCGGAGCTGGATGTTCGTCGAGAACAACTCTGCGCAGCAGTACCTGCTTGAGTGGCTCGCCGAAGACTATCCGGAGATTCTTGTGCGCGGCTTTCGCACGGGCATGAACAAGCACTCGCGAGCGTACGGCGTCGAATCGCTCGCTGGAGAGCTCGAGGCGGCAAGCTGGCTCATCCCTTGTGAGCTTGGCGTGGTGAACGGGGAGACGCAGCTCGTGACCGAGCCGAACGTCCAAGTTTGGGAGCAAGAGACTCGCTACTACTCCCCAGACGGGCACACCGGCGATTGCCTCATGGCGCAGTGGATCGGGCGTGAGGCTGCGCGTGCGTACGCGGCGAAACATCGGGGCGGTGAAGTTCGTGTGCTCGGGTGAGCCGCGATCGGGCACCAACACCAAGTTGAGGGGCCTATGACGATGAAGGAACGATGGGCGTTAGTCGGCTTTGTAGCGTTCGCGGCGGCGATGATCGGCCTGCTGATCTACGGCGTTCGGACGCACGAAGAGGCGGACCTCTTGCGTGGCTGCGTGCGCGCGGACGGCTCATTCGACTATGTCGGGGACTGCACCGAGGTGGTGTGGCAGAAGCCGATGCCGCTCAAGACGCACGTGGTCGGCGGATCTCCCTGGCAGCACGAGATGTTCTATGAAGCGGTGGAGTCGCTCGAGGCTGAGCTTGGCCTGGACATACTTGAGCAGCTCGCTGCGAGCCAGAGTGCGCAGGCGGACGTGATCGCAGACTTTGATGTGCCGTTCGAGCAGGGCGGTTTCAACCCAGCCGGTCGCGTGCGTCATGTTGCGGACCTGACGACGAGCAAGGTCGTGGTCTGCACCGTCTACCTCTCGAATCTGGCGCTTGAGGACATCGCGCATGCGGTTGTTCGGCATGAGCTCGGGCATGTGCTTGGGCTCGCGCACGATGCGAATGCGTCGAGTTTGATGACGGACAAGTCGCTCGAGGGCGGACGCACGTATCTGCTGTCTGACCAGGATCGGGCGCGGTTGCGCTCGCTCTACGCGAGCAAGTGAGCGGACCATGGAGCTCCCAAAGAAGCTGCCCATCGAGGTGTTCGGTGACCAGCCGGGCAAGGACGGCAAGCGCGCACTCTTGCTTCGGTTCGTGCTGACCGACGTGAAGAGCCACGACGATGCGCTTGCACGTGCCAGAGGTCGCGCTGAGCGAGATGGGCGGCAGGTGCAGAGTGTGAACTTCCGCGCGAGCAGGTCGGGCCGCGCAATCGAAGCGATCATCGTCTACGTGAAAGAAGGGTGAGCCCATGTCGCGACCGTATTCGCTGGCACTCGATGTGCCGACCACGCTTGATGCCGTCGGTACGCCGCTGACTGTCTACCACCTCAAAGAGAAGGTCGTGCAGATTTACGACCTTCCGTCGGGGGAGTACCAGGTGCAGATCTCCGCCGACGGCGCCCACTACCAGGACTACGGCGGCACGTTTACCGCGCCTGGTTTTTTGGGCATCAACTTCTATGCGTTCTCGGTTCGTGTGAAGTGCGTGGCCGCGGGTAGCGCCACCATGCTGATTGCAGGTGTGCAGCAAAGCTGAGGTTCGCTGTGGCAGATGAGACTGAAACGACGGCTGCGCCGGTCGATGAAAATGGGTTTGGGCGAGACCCGCGCATCGGCGAGGTGCGCGCACGCATCATCAAGCTGCGTGACGAAGGCGTGCTCGAGACACGCGCGATTCAGAACATCGAAGAGGATGAGCAGTTCTTCAGCGAGCGCGGGGCGCTTGAGCCGCCCTACGACCCACGCGTGCTCGTGCTGCTGTTCGAGCACAGCAATGCGCTGCGCCAGAATGTCGACGCGTACGCGACGAACATCGACGGCTTCGGCCATGCGTTCACTGCGGTGACCGATCTCGAGGCTGACTCTACCGAAGATGACGTGCGCGCACTGATCGCCATGGAGCGCCAGGGCGACAGCGACAACGTGCAGGTGGAAGAGCCGACCGACGAAGAGGTGCAGCAGCGTATCAAGCAGCTCGCCAACGAGCAGCGCGCCGAGACGCTGAAGCTGGCGGCGTTCTTCGACGACTGCTCAGAGATGAGCTTCGTCGACTTGCGCCGCCGCACGCGAGAGGACGTCGAGATTACCGGCAACGGGTACTGGGAGGTCGTTCGCAATCGAGTGGGCGGGATTTCCCAGTTCAACTACGTCGAAGCCTTCACCGTGCGCCTGACGAAGCTCGACGTCGAGATGACCGAGTACAAAACCAAGCGGCGCACGCCCACCCAGGACTTCGAGGACGTCACACGCAAGCGCCGGTTTCGCCGCTACATTCAGAAGGTCGCCGGGCAAGCGGTCTTCTTCAAGGAGTTTGGAGATCCACGCGTTGTGAGCTCGCGCTCGGGCAAGGCGTTTGCGGACGTCGACGCGATGCAGCTCGACGAGAAGCACAGCACTGCGGCTACCGAGATGATGCACTTCAAGGTGCCCTCTTCGCGTACGGCGTACGGCGTGCCGCGTTGGATCGGAAACCTGCTCAGCGTCTTCGGCTCGCGCCAGTCCGAAGAGGTCAACTTCAGCTACTTCGAGAACAAGAGCGTGCCGCCACTCGCGGTGCTCGTCTCGGGAGGCAGGTTGACGAAGGACTCGACCGAGCGGCTCGAGAGCTTCATCACCAACAACATCCGCGGCAAGCAGAACTACCACAAGATTCTCGTCATCGAGGCGGAGGGTGGTGAGTCGCAGGCGTTTGAGAACTCGGGCCGCATGAAGATCGAGCTCAAGCCGCTCACGGAAGCGCAGAACTCGGACGGGCTCTTTCAGAACTACGACGAGCGTAATATCGACAAGGTGGGCATGTCGTTTCGACTGCCCAGGATGCTGCGTGGCGACACGCGCGACTTCAACCGCAGTACAGCGATGGCCGCCCTGGATTTCGCAGAGCGGCAGGTGTTCGAGCCGGAGCGCCAGACGTTCGACTACCGCATGAACCGCGACATCCTGCCGGCGCTCAACGTCAAGCGTTGGAAGCTCAAGTCGAACGGCCCAACGCAGCGCGATCCAGAGTCGCTCGCCAAGATGATTCACGATCTGCAGGACTTCATCCCGCCCAACATCCTGATGGAGCTCTCGCAGGGGGTCTTCAACCGCAACTTCCCGCGCATCGACGCGCCCTGGGCTGACATGCCGCTCAAGCTCACCCTGGCGAGCGTCAACCAGTCAGACGGGCTCGGCGCCTCCACGCCGGAAGCAGAAGACACCAACCCGGACAACCAGGCGCCGAACTCCGAGCCCGAGTCGTCGACAACTGAGACGGGCGACAACCAGGCGCCCGCAGATGGCCAGGGACGCACGCCGAACGGGCAGTTCGGTGGCAACAAGCCGCCCAAGCCGCCCAAGCAGCGCGTGACGCCTGCGCGCAAGCAGTTCGAGGTCGAGGTCGACGAGGAGGACCTCGACGAGATTGCGAGCGTGCTCGTCGCGCTTCGAAACAAGATGGCGCGTGTCGTGACGCGAAAGCTCGTCACGCGGACGGAAGCGGAGCGCGCGCGGGCGCCTGCGGGTGAGGTCGAGCCGTGACGGCGGCGTCTTCGCCCTATCATGTGGAGGTCGAGGTTCGCTGCCACGACCGTCGCATTGAAAAGCAGCGCGTGATCGATGCCGCGGTGCTTGCCGCGCACAGCTTGGGCTATCGCAACGTCTGCATTGACGGAACACTGGTGTTTGGCGAGGGCGGCGGTTGGCCGCGTCTTCACGTGGTGGTGAAGCTGGATTGGTACCAGCGCTGGCGATGGATGATTGGGCCCTACGCCCGCTTCGCACTCGAGGTGCGCATTCGCCACTGGCTCAGCGTCATTGATTCATCGCAAGCGCACGCAGAGGTCGAGGTAGATTTCCAGTGAGCTGCTGCGACGATCACGCGCTGATTCGCGGGCTGCGCGCAACGGACGAGATCTTGTTCTCGCTCGGGTACGAGGTGCTCGAGAAGGCGGACGACCCAACTAAGCGAAGGGGCTTCGATCGGATCGTTGCGCGGATTCAGCGCGAGCTCATGGCGGCGACCGAGAAGCTTGACGAGTCGTTTGCAGCGCGGGTGCTGCGCGCGCTCGGCGTGGACTTTCAGGATCTCACGGCGGCGGAGCGCGAGGACTTTCTGCAGCGCGCAGAGCTCGCCCTGCCCCGCCCTGCCCTTTACGCCAAGGTCACGGCGCCCGTATTCGCGGAGGAGGCAGAGGCGCTCGTCGCGCTTGCGCGTCTGCGCGCGCTCAAGGATGTTGCGCTGCCCGAGCTCGACCTCGTCAACGATGCGGTGGTGCAGCACCTCGCAGACGGGCAGGCCTTCTACGTGGCGGCCGCCATGCAGGCGCGCAACACCGCGCTCAACCAGGAGATGCGCGCGCTTGTCGGGCAGGCGCTCGCGGAGGGCTGGACGCGTAAGTACCTCGTACGCCAGCTCGAAGCCCTGCTCTCACCAGAGGTCGTGCTCGCTCGCCAGGCGAACTACCTCGACATCGTGGCGGGGGCTTTCGTCGGCTACGCCCGCACGTATGGACAGATGACGGCGTTCCGGGACGCGGAGATCCCAACCTGGACATACGACGCTGTGCTCGACGAGGTCACTTGCGACGTCTGCAGGTTCTTGCACGGGCAGACCTTCACGACTGCGGGCGCGCTCGGGGTGTTCGAGCGCATGGCCGGAAACCTCGACAGCAGCAAAGAGGCGGCGCCGTGGATCCGGGTGGGGCGCAACGAGTTCGGCGAAAAAGTGCTCTATACGAAGGCGTTCGGGCATCGGCGCGAGATCGCGACCGTGCTGCGTTCGGGAGTCGGGGAGCGAGACGACGTCGGCGAATACCGGACCACGTACACGACCGAGAAGCTTGAGGCTGTAGGGGCGTGTATCCCGCCCATTCATGGGCGCTGTCGCTGCACCCCCGTGGCCAACGTGTGACGGGGACACACGGATAGCTTTTGCGACGCGGATCATCCCTGATACCATCCAGGCCAGTTGGCCTATCTCTTTGGGGGAAGAGAACGGTGGATACGCTCACGCACCTGTATCTCGCGTTTCGCGAGGAGCCTCAGAAGCTCCGCGAGGTCGTCGAGTCTTTGGCTGAGGTGGTTGGTGGGTCGTTCCTCGCGGACGGCTCCACCATGACGCGCGACGAGTTCAAGCGGCGCACGCAGATCGCGTCGAAGTGGCTGCTCGTGTTGCGCAATGAGGTGGGTTGGGCCGTGCAGCGCGCGCTCGACGAGCTTCCGAAAGCGCTTCGCTGCGAGCTCGACGGCATTCCGTACGCGCCGTCGCGCGAGGGCAAGGATACCTGGTGCGCTGACAACGGGCGCGATCTGATTTGGCTGCCGACCTGACGAAGGAGACCTCTATGGATTTCGACAAGCTCTCGAAGGAACTCGATGCGTGCCTGAGCGAGGAAGCTGCTACCGAGCAGCCCGCGGCCGAGCCCGCCGAGAAGAAGATGACGGCGAAGGAGTTCGGCGTCTACGCCAAGGAGCAGGTCGAAAAGGCCCGCAAGGACGCAGCGGCCAAAAAGCCTGAGGTTGCCAAAAAGCGCCTCGGCGCGCTCAAGGCAGAGGTCGACAAGATCACGAAGTTCGAGTTCAAGCCCGGCGAGCTCCCGAACGTCGTGATCTACAAGGACGAGGAGCAGCTTGACACCACCGAGACCGAGGTGTCGCCCACGTACCAGCAAGCCGACGGCAAGACGAACTGGACGGCCAAGAGCGCCTCGTTCGGTAACTACCTCGAGCAGATGATCAAGGAGCTCGGCTCCAATCGTCCGCAGGACAAGCCCGGCGCGGCCGCCAGCAGCACAGCGGCAGCCGGCGCGGAGGCGGGTGCGGAAGGTGGAGATGCTGCGGTGCCGGAATGGCCGACGGACCTCGCCAAGTGCATCAAGCCTTCGCGCGCCGACAAGGACACGGACTATCAGTGGGGCTCTGACCCGCGCTGAGCCTTCGGCTCTTCTGGAGGTGCGCTGGTGGCCAAACCCGAGACGCTGACGCTGCAGGTCAGCAAGTACTACGCTGACCTGCATCAGACCAAGGACCCGAAGTTTCGGGTCTCGGTGCTTGGCTTGCGGAAGGTCGCAGAGCGGGCGCTGGCGGACTGGAAGTCTGCTGCCTATCCAGGCGCGGACCCGAAGCCGTGGATGGTCACGCGCGTCGAGCAGTTTCTCAAGGCGCTCGATGATCAGGGCACTACCCCAGACGTGGACTTGCTGCCTGCAGAGCATCCGTTGCGTAAGTCGACGCGTGTCGACGCCTGGCAGGAGCTCTGCGACGCAGAGGAGCGTATCCACGCACTCCAAAAGCAGATCGTCGACGGCGTCACCCGCGCCGATGTTCGCAAGAGCGACACGACTGCGCTCATTCACCTCAATCGCCGGCTCGCGCATCTGTTCGAGGTGAACTTCGCCAAGAACATGCAGGTGATGAGCGTGACGGGCATTTCCCGTGAGCGCATCGTCGAGGCCGCCGCGCTCGTTCACGAGGAGCTTGAGAGGCGCGACATGCCGATCAAGAACGACGAGCAGGCGCTCTACGCCGAGGCCATCAAGGTGCGTAGTGATCCGCGCTTGGTCGTGCAGGAGGGAGAGCTCTTTCAGCGGCCGGACGGCATCGTCATCAAGCTCGGAGAGAACGTCGAGCTGTTCGTGCCAGGTGCGGTGTCGCGGGTCGACATGGAGAAGGCCGCAGCGCGCTTCACGCCGGCTGGTTCAGCGCTGCACGTCGCGTTTCTCGAGCCGCGCGAGGCGCCGTACGTGGGTCTTGCGAAGGTGTCCGAGCGCGCGTCGATCGGGAAGTTTGGCTTCACGCGCGGCGCGCGCACGGATGCGTTCACGGAGCTCTTCGTGTCAGGCGCCCTGCGCGGCGTGCTCGTCGTGGGCAAGAGCAGCGTGATGTTGCGCAAGAGTCTCCTGCCGTACGTGCTGACCGAGAATGCGGTGCAGAGCGGGTACATGCCTCCGGAGGGCGAGAGTGCGCTCCCTCCATCCCTTGAGTGGGATGTTCCGCCTGAACTCAGGTACTGGAAGTCTGCTTGCGGACAGGACCCGCGCGAGATTCGCGATCAGCTCGTGCAGGCGCAGCTCTTCACCGATGACACGGTGCGGCTCGTGAACGAGGTCCCGCGCCGCACGTTCGTGAAGCACTACGTCGCCGAGCCCTTTCCTGCCTCGCCCGATGTGTTCGCAGAGCTGATGCCTGAAGCGCGCCTTGAGGCAGCGCTCTACAGAGCGTTCGCAGAGACGCCGGATGCGTTCGTGCGCGCAGTCGAGTTCGGGCGCGGTGAAGGCGTGATGACCGAGGAGCTCGCGCTCGCCTTCTTCGAAGAGCCCATTCCAGAGCAGCTCCCGCAGCTGGTCAGCCGAACCGAGAAGTTTCTGGTCGGCGGTGCGGACTCCACCGAAGCGCGCAAGCTTCTTGAGCAGCTCGGTCGGCCGTTCACATTGCCGGGGCTTGCCCACAAGATCTTCGTCGCGTCGCACCCGGTGCCGGGTGAGGTCGAGGTCGAATACATCGACACCATCGTGCCTGTGATCGAAGAAGGCTCGGCCGCGGAGATCAACAAGCGCGAAGTGCATGTGCTCAAGGGCACCGCTGATGAGGACGAGCGCTTCGTGCTCGGCGTCGTTCTCGAGCCTGAAACCGTCGACTCGCAGGGCGATATCTATTCAGCGGAAGAAATCCGTAAGAGCGCCTATCGCTTCATGGCGTTTTACCAAAACACCGGCCTGATGCACCAGACGCTGATCAATGACTCTGTCCGCATCGTGGAGTCCTACGTCGCGCCTGTGGACTGCGAAATAGGCGGTCAGGCAGTCAAGAAGGGCACCTGGTTGATGGGTGTCCTGGTTGAGTCCGACGAGCTCTGGGGCGCGGTCAAGGCGGGGGTCTTTACCGGCTTCTCGATCGGTGGATCGGCCATCCGTACCGCAGAAGATACAGCCGCGTAAAGGCTAAGGTGTTGCGCGGCACGGAAAATCGTTGATACCCTCCGGAGCGGATCATGCCTGATACCCAAGCCAAGATTTACCGCCTGACGGACATCCTCACGAAGGAGGTCTCGGTCGTAGATCGCGGCGCAAATCAGCGTGTTTGGCTGCTCGTGAAGCGTGACGACCAGAGCGGGCACGAGCTGCGCGAGGACGGCAAAGGCGGCTTCAAGACGGAGAAGACCGAGGCGTCTCAGGCAACATCCCCGGGCAACGCAGACCCAAAGGCGTCATGCCCAGGCAGTGAGCCAGGCAGTGAGCCAGGCGCGGCCGAACCGCCCCCTGCAGCTGAGCCCCCTGCGCCCGCGAAGATGGCCAAGGCCACGTACGCGGGGATCGTTAAGGCGATCGAAGAGCTGACTGCGCTCGCACAGAGCGTTTCCCCAGACGAGTTGTCTGAGATCGATCCTCCCGGGGTCGAGCTCGCGCTCGCGAGTGCGGTCAGTAAGCTCGGCACCGTCGTCCAAGCGCCCGCGGAGCAGACCGCTCCGGGCTGGGTGGACGGTGTCTGCAAGGTCGCCACCAAGGACCTCAAGAAGGCCCTGAAGACGGCGAGTGAGAAGCTCAACGAGGTCGCCGAGTCGCTCGCGGTCGACACGACGGACACGCCGCCTCCGGAAGAGCTGCGCTGGCGCATCAGCGATGTGCTGTACGCGCTCGTGCAGCTGAGCCAGTTCGAGACGGCGCAAGCCGCCCTCACGAAGTCGGACGACGAGGCAAAAGCCTACCGGACGCTCGTCGCCGGTATCGGCAAGGCCTTCGAGGTCAGCGAAAAGAGTGAGCCCGTGCCGCAGCAGAAGAGCTTCGACGCGGAGGGCGCGGTGAAGCTTGTGAGCATCGCTGAGCGCGTGCTCAAGGCCTACCGCTCGCAGGTGCAGGCGCTGAAGAAGCGCGTCCAGCAGCTCGAAGAAGAGCCTCTTCAAAGCAACCGCCTCTCGGTCGAACTGAACAAGCAACGCGAGTCGGGTCGCGTGACTTGGCCAGCTGACATGAACGCCAAGTACCTCTCTGACACCGAATACGACTTCGACCGCGCCTCGGCGAACGGCTGAAAGGAAGACACAGATGAGCATGTTCGAAGGGATGTCCAACCGGACGCTGCTCGCCAAGGCCGACCTCGCCCTGGCGGATCTGATGACAGACGGAGGTCTGCTGCAGCCGGCACAGGCGCAGAAGTTCATCCGACTCCTGATCAAGGAGGCGGTGATCCTGAAGATCGCCACGGTCATCCCCATGAAGGCCCCCAAGCACATCGTCGAGACGATTCGTTTCGCCGGCCGTGTCTTGCGCGCGGGCCAGGAAGCCACCGCGCTTCCCGCGGCTGACCGTGCCAAGCCGAACCTCGGCAAACTCGAGCTCGACGCCAAGCTGTTCAAGGCAGAGGTCGACCTCGACAACGAAGTGCTCGAGGACTCCATCGAGCGCGGCGCGCTCAAGAACACGATCATGACGCTGATGGCCGAGGCAATCTCGCGCGACATCGACGAAGTGGTCATCAACGGCGACGTCACGTCGACCGACACCTTCCTCGCGCAGTTCGACGGCATCGTGAAGGGCGCAAGCTCGAACGTCGTCAACGCCGGCACGGTGACCCTCACGAAGAACATCTTCCGCGACATGGTCAAGGCCATGCCGACCGAGTACCTGCGTCGCAGAAACGACCTCGTGTACCTCACGAGCATCGATGCGGAGATCGACTACCGCGACAGCTTGGTCGGCCTGAACATGGCGCCCATCTCAGCCGAGCAGCTCACCGGCAACGCGCCGGTCGTCTACTCGGGCATCCCGATTCAGTCGGTGCCGATGTTCCCTGAGAACCTCGGCGGCGGCGCGAACTCCTCGGTCGTGCTCCTGCTCGACCCGAAGAACATCAACGTCGGCATCTGGCGTCAGATCCGCATCGAGACCGACAAGGATATCTCGGCGGGCATCCTCAAGATCGTGGCCACCCTGCGGATGGACACCAAGTACGCCTACGAGCCCGCGGTCGTGAAGGCGACGAACGTGCGCGTCGCCTGATCGGCGAGCCACAGACCTTTATCCTGACGATTGGGGAGATCTGACCATGGCGCTTGGTGCAGCAACAGTTCAGGGCCGCTTCAGCCACGATAGCCGGCCCGGTATGATGGACCTCCTGCGATTCGCAGGGGACAACGCGTACGCGGCGGGCGGCACGGCGAACTTCCGCGCCTTCGTGCGGCAGGCCGTCGGGCGCGGCTCGCTCGACATCATCGCGGTGATCGGGCTCGATCCCGCAACGCACCGCGTCTACTACGACCGTGCGACCGACAAGCTCAAGGTCAGCGTCGCCGCTGGCACGGAGGTCGCTGCTGCGACGGACCTCTCTGCGACGACGTTCACGGTGCTTGTCGTCAGCTGCTGAGCGAGGCTGCGTCGGGGGGCGCTTCTCGCGGGGCGTGGTGTGCAGGGTCGTTCGGTCGGGGGACTACGGACAGCGCATGCCACGCCCTCTTCTTTTGCTCGTTGGGGGCCTGAGCGATGACCTGGCTGTCACACATCATCGAGTCGGCGATGCGCTTTCCCGCGCTCGAAACGGGACAGCTGAACTTCGCCTACACGCTGCCGGACCTGACTCACAGGGTCTTCGTCGTGCCGACTGCGTGGAAGATGCGGCGCGTGCTGTTCAAGGCGCGCGGCGGCACGATCTGGCTCCTGTTCGGAACGTCCGCTTCGATTGAAGCGGATCGCGCAGCGCGCGTGACGGGCACGCCACCCGCGTGGACCACGGCCGCGACCATCGCGTTCCCCATCGAGGCTGGCGAGTCGATCGATCGCTACATCCGTAGGAAGTGGACGCACTTTTCCATCGAGGCCGACACCGCCTCGGCGGAGTTCTACGGGCACCTGAGTGACATGACGCAGAACGAGTGAGGTTTGAGTGAGTTCGCAGCGTGCATTGCACCGACGGTTTCCGGGTAGCGAGCGTCGGTATCCGGGCTCGCGCGGGGGTGGCGGTTCTCTCACGCTTGCGCAGCGCAAGGCCAATGCACTGCGTAGTGCATGGATGTACGCGCTGTCCGACTTCAGCGCCGCCAACTACTACACGACGCAGAATCTGGGTGGCGAGGCGGGGGTGGCGACGGGCTTTGGCTACGTCATAGCGACGCGCTTAGAGAGTCTCGTGGCGAGCTTCCGGCGCCTGCTTGGCCGTTGGGGCGCGTCCGGCGTCGGTGGCGGGGGCTACTTGGCGCAGCTCGACACGATCAACAGGCTGGAGTGTTACTTTATCAACGCCGCTCTAGCGGCCCTGTCCACACAGTACACCGTCGCGCCGAGTCAAGTCGGCCAGGTGCTGCTGTTCACCGCCTTGCATACCGGCGCGGGCAATCTGCTCAAGTTCTATTTCGGGCCGCATCTGTTCTCCACGAACGCCTGCGTTGGCTATACACCGTTCTCGTCCGTGATGACTTCGGGGGCTGGCGCGAGCGGCGCCGGCCCGTTCTTAGGCGGGAGCCTGCTTGGTACTTTGACGTTTCGCGGCACGCCAAGCGACGCAGACATCGCCGCGCTCGCGATGGCCACCCGCACTCTCGGTGATCTTCCCGACACGATCGCCGGCGCGACGGTGACGCATCACTGGTCCGCAAAGCGTGCGCTTGCTGGTGTCCACAATCCGGCGGGGCGTAAGACGTACGGGGCGCGTGGCTTTTCAACGGCGAACTACCTCGCGACTGCCAACCTTGGCGGCATAGCCGGCATCGTGGCTGGCTTCCACGTGGTCTGGTATGGAATCGTCTACGCCACCACCACAGGGGCGCTGTTCTGTAGGGGTTACTTCGGTGCCGGGTGGCAGATACTCTCCGTAGGAGGCGTGGTTCTCTTTTCGGCTGTGGACGGCGCGTCAGTCGGGACCAATGCGCCCGCTCGTACTTGGTCGTCCGGTGATTTCGGTATTCCCTGCGTGATCCACGGCGTGCACGACGGGAGCAAAGTACGGCTCTACTTCAATGGTGTCGAAGTTGGAACTGGCACCAACATTACCGGCTTCACACCAATGGCCACGAGCACGTTTATCGGTGTTCGGTCGCAGCTTGATAACCCAGCGTCGGCTGCGTCTGCATTCGGTGCGGCTGGCGGACACTTTGTCCCTACGGCTGTAGAAATCGCGGACAACGCGTTGGCGATCCTCGCGAGTGGGCGCATCCAGCCCATCCCGAATAAAACGCAGCACATTTATGATCTGTCGGCAGACATCGAGTCAAACGGCTTGGCTATGCCTTCCACCGTGCTTGATCGCATCGGCACCGATCATCTTACGCGCACAGGGACGCTTGAAGTAGCGGTTGTTGTTGCAACGGGGCCAGTCGCGCCAACAGCACTTGCCGACAACATCACGGGCGCTGCTGCAGACGTCATGAGCAAGGTCGGCACGCCAACGGTGCGCGTGATCGATCCGAGTGTTGACGGGCGCAAGACGTACGGGGTGCAGGGGTTTAGCGCTGCGCACTATCTACTCGGCTCGATCAGCATCGGTGCGACATGGTGGTGCTCATTCATTGGCACGCCGTGGTCCATCGCATCCTCGCCGCTGTATCGCTGCCTCTTCGAAGCGGCTAACAAGTTCCGCGTGTTCGCCACGGCCGGCATACAGCTGCAGGCGACCGTCAACAACAGCGTGACGGCTGCGATCCCGAATCTGACGGCCGGCAACGTTGGACAGCCCCTGATTCTGCACATGCGCTATGAGGCGGGGTTCCTTGAGTTCTATCTAAACGGGGTGAGCACGGGAGCGCCCGTTGCCGTAACTTTCACGCCCGCCACGGTCGCCTTGAGCTTCGGTGCAAGCAACAATCTCACTATCGTTGCGCAGGACTGGGATGCGCGCGGCTTTGGTTTCGGCAACGCCTCGCTCTCGCTGGCGGACATTCAGCAGCACACAGCCGCGATTGTCACAGCCGGTTATCGGATGCTGGCGATCGCCGGCAAGACCGACCGCGTTCACGACCTGACTGCAGACACTATCGCCAACGGCGGCCCCGACAACGGCGTGCCTGCAACGGTGCTCGATCGCATCGGCACCGACCATCTCGCACGCGTAGGGACGGGCCTGACTGTCGCGCAGCGCGTCGAGCGCGTGTGGAGCTACGAGACGAGCCCGATCTTGTACGGCGGCAACACGTGGACGCTTGCGAGCTACTTCGCCGCAGCAGTCAACGCGCTGCCTGGTGACCCTGCAGGCTTCACGGTGTCGATCCTCGCGCGCCTGGTCTCGCAGTCCGTCACGTCTGCGACGCGTGGTCTGCTCGGACAGCGCGCCAACACTACGCATGGCTGGTCGTTCGCGTCGGTCGGCCTGAACAGCACGGTAGTGTTAGGCGTCGGGAATGGCTCGACTGCAGTCAACTCATCGTCCGCTGTGATGAGCGCAAGCGACGTCGGCAAGATCCATCTTCTGCAGGGAACCTATGACGGCTCGGCTGCGCGTCTGCGTGCCAAGCGCCTCGACGTCGGAACAGCAGTCACTCTCACGGGCGGCTTTGCTGCTGCGACGACGGGCGCCCCGATGCTGGGCCGCGTCAATCACACCGCGCTACTGGCTGCGGAGGGTTGGGAGATCTACGGCTTCACGTACGCGCTCGGCGTGGCGTCGCTCGCGCAGTACCAGGCACAGTGGGATGCCGTCATGGCGAGCGAACGGATCATGCCGGTTCCGGGGCTGCCTGGAATGCTGTTCGACTTCGACCTCGACGCGCGTGCTGCCGGCAATGACGTGCCTGGCACCATCACCGATCGCACGGGCAATGCCGCGACCTTTGCCAAGGTCGGCGCGCCTGCTCTTGGTTTGCAGCACGCACGTGCGTGGGCCGCATAAGGCGAAAGGAAAGCCGCTATGGAACGCTTGCAACTCACGACTGAAGAGCAGACGACGATCGACGACTTCAAGTCCACCTATCAGGACTTCAATCCGGATGGGCTCATCTACGAGGGCTCTAACCTGGTTGTCGATGACCATCTGCAGATAGACAACTCATGGGAGGGTGTGGTGCTCGGCGGACAGGGCGGGGCGGTGTGGTTCTGCATTCCCGCCTGGGGCGCGATCATTCTTCCGGTCGACCTCATCAACTACGTCACCGACCGCGCCGGCCCGAACAACGAGACCATGCCCATCTTCGATGAGCAGCAGATGTTCGCCTCGGCCACGGACGCTACCGCAAACCCTCAGACAGCGGCGAAGGCTAAGCCCGGCAGTCGCCGCGATGTGAAGGAGATGCTGCGCGACGCGCTCAAGCGCATGCCGAAGGAGCAGCGCAAGTCTGCACGCGAGAAGCTGCGCGCAGCCGGCGTGCTCGGCCCCGACGACAAGGACGACGACTAAACCGTCGAGGAGCTCTGAGGTGAATGAATCTCACGCCACCCACGTGGTTGATCACGATCCTTGCCGCTGCTGCGGCAGCGCTGGTGAAGCTCGTCTTCGATACGTGGATTGCGCCGATGATCGGACCGACGGGGCGTATGAAGAGGGCGGAGAGGGCCGCAGAGAAGTCCGCAGCGGCCACAGCCCGCGGCGCAGCGGACGTCGCCGCAGTTGGGTCACCAACGTCCGCGCTGCACGGGACGCACGCAGCCCCAGCGCTCGACCTGCAGCTTCTGAGCAAGGAGGTCGAGTCGCTGCGGCTGCGTCAGGAGCTCAGCGAGGCGCAGGCGGCACTGATGCGGCTGCGTGGAGATCTCACGCAGGCAAGGATTGCAGGCGCGCAGGAGCACGCCGAGGTCGAGGAGTTGCGCGCGCTTGTCGAGCAGCTGCAAAAGCTGAGGATCTCCAACGACCGCGCAGCGCTCGAGAACGCACGACTGTCAGGACAGCTTGCAGCCGAAAGAGAGAACAACCTGCAGCTCAAGGCCGAGAACGAGACGCTGCGCCGAGAGGGCGGCGATGTTCCAGACCCGCGCTTGCGTGCACTTCCCATGCATACGGTGGAGCCGCAGTTCGCGGTCGAGCGGGTTCGGGGCACCAACCAAGCTGAGATGAAGGCGGCCCGCAAGGTGCCACGAAAGGGCACGAAAATGGGGCCGTAGTATGAGAACCTGATCCAGATTCAAGGGGGAACGACCATGGCTGATTTTGTGCTCGCTCGCATCAAGCCCTACAACCCCAAGCAGGGTTACAAGGTGCAGACCTATACGTTCATGGGTCAGCGCTTTCGTGAATCGGCGGGCTGGTACCGCATTCCGGTCGCGCTCGGTGAGCAGCTCAAGGAGTTGCTGCAGGACGAGAGCGATCCGCTGTCGCAGAGCGTCTTCGACGTCCTGAGTGAAGAAGACGCCAGCAAGGTCGAAGAGCGCGAGAACGCGCGACGGGAGCGCGCATCGGCGCTGCGCCCGAACCAGTCGCCGCAGCTACGTGCCAACGATCCGCGCCGGACCTCGGTGGCTCGTGCAGGCGTGCTGACCACGGCAGATCTCCAGGCACCGAACGACGAGTTTCCGCCGAACGGGTATCCGCCGCCGCGCGTGTACCCGATGCCGCAGCCTTCCGGCACCGTCACGCGCAACACGTACTCCGACATCCCGCATGTCACGCAGGAGACGGATAGCGCGGTGTTCGATGAGGCGGCGGCGCAGGGTGTCGACGACAAGACGCTCAGCGTCAACGCTGCCAACATCGATCGTGATCAGCAGTTTCAGGCGCCCGTGCTCATCGACGGGCAATCGGCCAATCCGGACGACGAGCCGAACTACGTCGCGCCGGGCGACACAGACTTCGGGCCCGACGCGCTCGAGGGACGTGGAGACGGCGAAGAGGACGCGCCTGCGAGCCCGCCGTCCGGTCGCCGACGCCGCAATCGCTGAAACCTATCGGACCGCGCAGCCCGCTCTCTGTGGGCGCGCTGAGGAGTGACGCGTCCCATGACTATCCTCGCGCGCGGTCAGCGTAGCCACAGCGGCCGCCCGGCCCTTGACGCGTTCTTCATCGTGAGCGGCTTGCTTGTCGATCCAGGCGCCATCGAGTTCGCCATCTTCGACCGCACAGCGGGAGTGCAGGTCTTTCCGCCGACCGAAGGGGACCGGGCGCTCGTGGATTTGGCGGACGCACCGCTTGGGGATCGATTGTCTCCCGGGCGCTACGTGGCGGACTGGACAGCGCCTGAGGACGCCGCCACCGGCCCGTACGAAGTGCGCTGGTGGTATCGCATCCTGCAAGCGGATACGGTCGAGTGGGTGTTCGTCACGTCCTTTGAGATCGTGGAGAGCTTGCCGCCTCGTTACTTCTCCATGGCGCTCCCCACGCCTTGCTACGCCGAGGTGGCGACGCTGCGGGAAGAGGGTGTGCCGACGTCCGTGACCGACGCAACGCTGGTGATGAAGCTCGTGCTTGCGAGTCGGCTCTTTGAGCAGTTCACGGGGCGCTCGTTCGAGCCGCGCTACAAGGCCATGCAGCTTGCGCCGCAGGGCTCGCGCGTCGTGATGCTGGAGGAGCCGATTATCGCGCTGCTCTCGGTGCATATCGGCACGCCAGCCAACTTCGAACTCGAGCCCGGGACAGACCTCGGCGTGCTGCGTGTGTACAACCGCCACCTGCAGGGGCTGCTCGACCCGGACGATCGCGAGGCGCCGCGCATCGAGTATGCGTCGCTCGGGTACTGGGCAGATGGGTACGGCTTTGGGTTTGCGCGCCGAAGCGTGACGGTGCGCGGGGTGTTCGGGTACACGGATCCGGACAGTTCGCCGACGGGTAGCACGCCCATGCTGGTCGCGCGCGCCGTGGCGCTGATGGCGTTTCGAGACCTCGCCAAGCTTGCCGACGTGGCGTCGCGTGATGACGCGTTGAAGCGCTGGAAGCTCACCGGCGAGACGACGCGTGACCAGAGCTACTCGATGTTCGGGGGCGTGGATGCCGCCACGCGCGGCGCGCTCGTCGGCGGAACCACAGGTGACCCGGAGCTTGATCACATCATCCATCTCTATCGCCGAGGTCCCCGGCTGGGAGCGGCCTGATGCCGAAGAAGTACAACACGCTGCGCGAGCGCGTCGAGGCGCTCAAGGAGGGCAAGACGCTCCTCACGCGCAAAGCAGCGCGCGGCATACGATCGCGCGGCAAGCGCGGCAAGCGACTCGACGAGGAGCGCGCCTATCGGGGAGGCTTTATGGCGGACGGCAAGCGAGTGGTGCTGATCGATCCAGGCGCCCCAGAGGGCGATGTGACCGTCGTGATTGGGGTTGGGACTTCAGAAGAGTCGCCCATGGAAAAGGCCGCTCGTCTGACACGAACGCTCATCCTGAGCGGTGTCGAGCCGCGCGTGGCCATCATGCGCGCGGCAACCGCACACAAAGTTGCACCACGCGAGCTTGCGCTCATCATCGCGGGTGGAGTTTCGGGCACCAACGTTGTGTATGGCGTTCCAGTTCGTCCTTGAAGCCTCGTCACTGCACTCGCCACGAGGTGAGTGGTGAAGGGGCATGCGGCGTTTCGCGAGATGGAGATCGCGCCGGGCGTGCGCTTTGCGCATCCAGGCATGAGCGACGGCGCTTACTACCACTTCGACGGAGCGGATTTCCGCTACGTCTATCAAGGGCAGGAGGCTGATACTTTGGTCGCCGGCCCTGCGCTGTTACGGGACGATTGGTATCGCTTGATCGACAACGATCGCGAACTTGCGGCGTTGCTGGAGGGCGAGGCCGAGCTACACGTGCAGCGCTTTCGGGCGGCAGGCGAGTTCGAGCTCTCCATGGCGGCGGCGTACGCGCATGGACTTGAGCATGCAGCGCAGCTTCTGCGAGAGCGGAGCCGCTGATGATTGCCAAGACGAACTACCTGCTCGGCGTTGACCTCGAGACTACGGGCGTCGACTTCGAGCATGACTTTGTCCTCGAGATTGCAGCCGTGGCACTCGATGAGCGCCTCAACACGCTTGGCCGGTTCGGGTCGCTCGTGACGGAGGCAGCGACCTACGGCCACCTTGAAGCGCAGCTCGATCCCAAAGTGCGCGAGTGGCACGAGAAGAGCGGGCTGCTTGCGGAAGTGCGCAGGGAGTATGAACGGGCGCAGCGCTCTACGACGCCGCAGCTCGTGGAGATGCGCCTGCTTGAGTTTCTGCGCAGGATGGGCATGAGGCCGGGCGAGATCATGCTGATCGGCTACTCCGTCCAGTTCGACAAGCGCATGATCGAGCGTGCGCTTCCGCTGTTTGACTGGGCGTGCTCGTACCAGATTCTTGAAGTGGGCTCCGGCCGGCGCATCTTCAACCTCGCTGACTTCGGCTTGAAGAAGCCTGATGCTGGCGCCGCGCATCGTGCCTCGGTCGACATCGAGGCTGCGATTGACGAGCTGCGCAGACTTCGCGACTTTGCGCGTATCGCGAAACGTTTTGCGCCGCAGGCAGTGAGCTAGCGCGGTACGTCGGGCGTGTTCGTGAACGGCAGGCCGAGCTGCCCAGCGAGCACACCATCGGCGCGGCCGCGGTGGCGTTTGCGCGCGTGCTCTGCGGCAATGGACGCGTCGAGCCACTTGCCGCACTCGTTGCAGCAGACGTTTTCCTTTTCGGTGTAGATGTGGAAGAACACGCGGCCGACAAAGAAGCCCGTCATGGCTCGTCCTCCGTGTTGAAGATCTCCTCGTCTGGGTCGTAGTGAGTGCGCACAGCCGCAGCGAGATCTTCAGGTTGTACAAAGCGCTCACTCTCTTCGCCCGCATCGGGGAAAGGCTCAGGCTCAAGGTCTTCCGGGTCGAGCTCTTCCTCGTCGTCAGCGCTAGCTACTACACGCGCGACCTCGATCCCCTTACCTTCAATCAGGCGGCCGTTGCCGCGCATGCGTTCGAGAGTGCGCGCGCCGAGCTCGAGGACGCGCACGGCGTCGCGCTGGGTCATGGGTTGCGCTGTCTTCGACTCGGCAGGCTCACCCATCAGCATGCGCTCCATGTCCATGTTGATCTTGGCAGCGCTGTTGAGGTCGTGCTGGAACTTGCCGAGCTCGCGGAAAAGCTTGAGCAGCTCCCAGGGTTCAATCTGGTCGTTGTCGAGCAGCTTCTCGAGGTCACGCGCGCGCTTCTTGGCGCCTGCGAGCAGGGGGATCAGAAGCGACTGCAGTGAGAGGATGTTGCGGCGCGCAGCACCGACGACGGCTCCCTCCTCGCTGCGCGCGCGGGCCGCATCATCCACGCTCTGCGCAAGAGCGCTTGCTGAAGTGGCGTTGATGATGGCGTCGATTTCCTGGTCGGCGCGCGCGAGCTCCTGGTCTCGTAGGCCTGCACGAAGAGCGCGCGCACGGACCTCGACGGTGCCGACCAGGTTCTTCATCGGGGGCTTATTGAGGTGCTGTGCGCCCTCGTAGAAGAGCCCCGTTAGGGTGCGGCGCGAGAGCCCGAAGACCTTGGTGGCCTGCATGTGCTGCTTCGGGTTGTTCACGTAAAACAGCAGGATCTTTTCCCAGAGCGCGTCGTCGACCTTGGCACGCACGGGTGTGGCTGGCTGCTTCGTCGTTCTGGCTTTCGGCATGCTTCTACCGTTAGTGCCCGGACGTAGGCATCTGATAGCCTACCTGACATGCGTGGCCGACTGATCCATCCGTTCCAGATCGAGCTCGGTCAGCTAGATACACTGGCCACTTCGCTCGTGGTGGGCGGGGGTTACGACGAAGACTTTGGCGAGCCGCGAAACGTCCCTGACGGCTCCACAGGCGGCGCTGATACGCGGCGTGAGACTTCGCTGCGGTTGCAGGCGCAGATCGAGCCCGGGATGTTCAACAACGCGCGCGCGATGCAGACGGGGCTTGTGCGCGAGGCGCGTTTTGTCTGCGTCGTGCACTTCATGGAGCTTGAGTTGCGCGACCTGCTCGACCCTACCGGGCAGCCCAAGATTCGTGTCAACGATCGACTCACGGCGATCTATGAAATGGGCGGCGCGCTCGTGATGCAGATCCCTTCCACGCCTGGTCTGTATTTGCGCGAGACACTGCCCATCGGGTTTGGGCTCGGCGGCAAGCGCAACCTGCTGCAGCTCGAGTTTCGGTCGCGCGAACAGGCGCGCTGAGGTCATGGCGGGCGGAAAGCACGGCGTTTACAACGCATCGCTGACCGGCGACTGGGCGAAGCTCGGCGATGCGTTCGCGAACCTCTCGGTGCGCTTTCCACAGGCGATGCAGGCAGCGCTCGTTGAAGAGGGCGAGTTTTACCGCCGCAAGATCGTCGAGGGTATTCGCCAGCAAGCCCCGGGCGGCCTGCGCTTCAAACCGCTTTCTCCAGTGACGCTCGCGCTGCGCAAGCTGCTCGGGTTTGGCGGGACCAAAGCGCTGATTCGCACAGGCGAGCTGCGCAACAACGTCGTCACCGTGGCCAAGCAAGATGAAGTGTTCGTCGGCGTGCTCTACGCCTCGCGCGGCGCGGACGGGCGAAGCCTTGCAGACATCGGGCGGTTGCACGAGTACGGCGGGGTCGTGCGCTCCGCCATTTCTCGCGCACGCATGCGTCTCATCGCGCAGGCGCTGCGCAAGGCGGGTTTGAAGAGCTCGGGCGGCATGGGAGGCCAGCACGCGGGCCTTGGAATGGTGCGTATCCCGGCGCGCCCCTTCATCCGGCCCGTGATTGAGATGTACGGCGGCAAGCGCGGCGCCGAGCGCTTCATGGCGCGCGTGGCGCGTAAGCTTGGCGGGCTGCTCGGGGTCATCAATCACCCTGATTTGCCCGGCCGCAGCCTTGCGTCGGCCGCCGAGCGATTCGCAGGAGGCGCGACAGGGCGCAGCTTGAAGATGGCGCGTACAGGGCGCGGGCAGCGGCTGCGTAAGACGATCGTCAAGCTGAAGCGGCCGCAGAAGTTCAAAAAGCCCAAGCGGGTGATCGCACCGAAGTTCCGAAAGCCGAAGGTTCCGCGCGTGGCGAAGGTGCGCGTGAAGAAGCCGCGCTTCTCGAAGAAGCTCATCGGCGCCACGCCCAAAATCAAGATGCGGAAGTACAGGATGGTGCGGCCGCGCATCACGCGAAAGGGCCCGCGTCGCGCTTGGAAGCGCCCGCCGTTGCCGCGCAAGCAGCAGCACAACGCGCACGTGAAGGCGTACCGGAAGCAGAACCGCAAAAAGAATCCGCAGCAGAATGCCCACGTGAAGGCGTTCCGCAAACACGTCACGCCGCAGCACAACGCGCACGTGAAGGCGTTTCAGCGCAAACGCAGCAAAGCCAACCCGCAGCAGAGCGCGCACGTGAAGGCGCACCGGGCGCCGCATTCAGCGCACGTGAAGGCGTTCCGCAAAAACCAGCGCGAAGCCAATCCACAGCACAACGCGCATGTGAAGGCTCATCGAGCGAACCAGCGCAAGGCGGCTCGAAAAGCGAACAAGAAGAAGTGATACGCTCGGGATATGGCAGTTCCGACAGTCACGAACGTCTACCCCGCCACAGGGCATGTGGGCGGGCACGGGATGATTCGCATCCTGGGCGGCGACTTTCGACGGCGTGGGGAGGCGGTGCGCGCCACCGACCCGGATCATCTCGTGACCATCGTGGAGTCGGATTGGTCGCCGAGCCCGTACTGGGGCCCCACTGTGCAGGTGCGGTTTGGTGATGCTGTTGCGCCGCAAGTGCTCGTGGTCAACCACGCGCTGATCTACGCACGGCTACCCGTCTCGAACGCAGACGTGATCGGCCCGGTCGATGTGACTGTGCAGAACCTCGACGATGCGGGTGTGCCCATCCCCGGGGAGTTCGCGGTAGCTCTGGGCGCTTTCACGTATCGGCGGGTCGTACTTACGGGCGAGAGCATGCTTGTGCGTATCGTGAGAACGTTTCTGCGCGCGCTCAAAAAGCAGGTGCTCCAGAACGTGACGACGAGCCACATCCACACGGACTACGACGCGGCCACAGGGGACACGTTCAATCTCACAGAGCTTCAGCATCTGCCATCACTGGTGGTGATAGGGCCTGAGCTTGAGGAGGGGACCGAGCCCGAGGTGGAGCAGTACGTGGACGCCTTTGGCTATCGCGTTCGTATGCCCCAGCCTAAGTACGGAGACCTGAGCTTTCAGATCATCGGGACGTCCGACCGGCATGTGGTGCTCATCAACTTGCAGTCCGTACTGGTGACGTTCTTTGAGCGCAACCCCTACCTCTACGTCGACCTCGACCCAGCCGATCCATCACGCGGACAGGTGCGGTTCGAGCTTGTTTTGGCGCGCGGTGGGGCACCGAGCATCAACGCGGGTGGTGATGATTCCAGCCTGACGACGTTTGGTGCGCGCGCAGTCATTCGTCAGGTGCCGCTTTCAGGGCTTCCTGGTTTTGACGAAGAGGGTACAGGCGGTGTGGGCATCACACGTCCGGTGACAGCCGTGATCGTGGATGTCGATGACCTGTAAGGCTCGATTCCTTCTTTCGTCCTTAGGAGCGCGAGTGATACGCTCCCCGCGATGGTCGCGCTCAAAAATCCACACAAGCGCCCCGTAACGTTCTCGGTGACGCATCCGGATGCGCCAAGGGCAGCTACCTCGTTCGCGCAGGTTCTGCACGATCGTCGGACTGGCGAGCTTGCGACGCGCAAGCTGCAGCTGAACTTGCCGAACAGCATCACGGTGCTCGCTGGAGAATCGCGCGAGGGCATCCCTGACTACGCGCTTGCTGATGCATTGCGTGCGGGTCTTTTGCAGATCCAGGACAAGCCCGCCGATGCGGACGTGGGCAATGCGGACGACAAACCTCAGATCGCGCTGAAGCAGCGTAAGCACAAAGGGGAGACCTGATGGCCCGTCAGCTTAGCTCCGGCATCTCGATCGAAGAGGAAAGCCCTCAGGTCCGGTCCATCATCGCAGGCCCCAGTGCCATCACAGCGGCGCTCGGCATCACAGAGCGCGGCCCTTTCAAGTCGCAGCTCATCACGTCGTTCGATCAGTACAAGCGCGTCTTTGGCGGGCACATCTTGAACGGCTACCTGAGCCACGCGGTGCAAGGGTTCTTCGAGAACGGCGGCGGCGCGATGTACGTCAAGCGCGTCGTGCACCACACGGACGCAACGGATGCATCGAGCAAGACGAGCGCCGAAGGGCTCTTGAATCTTTCAAGTGGTGCAGGCGCACCTTCGGCCGGCTACGTCGTGGGCTCACTGCCTGGGCCCTTTTCGCTCACGAGCGGCCAGACGCTCAACGTGGTCATCGACGGCGGTGATCCAGCCACGGCGACCTTCACGGGGGTCGCCGCTTCACGCACGGCCGCCAACGCGGGGCCTTACGCGCTCGCAGACAACCAAACACTGACGGTGGCCATCGATGGCGGCGCTCCTCAGACCATCACCTTCCTCACGTCGGAGTTTGCTGCGATCGGGGCAGCGACCGCCGCTGAGGCTGCTGCCGTCATCAATGCCAAGATCAACGGCGCGCGCGCCGATGTGGACGGTGGCGCGGTTCGGCTCACGAGTGACCGTAAAGGAACGACGAGCCACGTCGATGTTACCGGCGGCACGGCCAACGGCGTTCTCGGCTTTGCGACGGGCGATGTGGCGGGTTCTGGCAACGTTGCTGACCTGGCTGCGGTGTCGATCACCGAAGTGAAGTCGATCGTGGAAGCGGCCGTCGCGGGCTCACTCATCTCGGCTGCGGGGAGCAATCTCCGGCTCAGCTCGACGACGACAGGCGGCGGGTCGAGCGTGCAGGTGCAACACAGCTCGACGGCGCGCACGGCGCTCGGCCTCGACACGGCCGTGCATGAGGGCGGGACGGGATCTGCAGCCGACGTGATCGAAGTACGCGGCAAGACCGACGGCAGCTACGCCAACGACCTCGTGATCGTGGTTTCAACGGCGACGAGCGGGCGCGAGACCGAGTTCAACTTGACGGTCGAAGAGGACGGCATCGTGCGCGAGACGTGGCCGAACCTCTCGGTCGACACGCTCTCTCCCGACTACCACGAGGTCGCCCTCAACGATGAGAACGCAGGTTCGAACCTCATCAAGACAGTCGAGCTCATTCCCGGCGTGCGGCCGGCGAACGGGACCTTCGGCCCGCTTACGGGCGGTGCGGATGGGTTGTCGGGCATCGGCGACCTCGACTTTATCGGAGCGCGCGGTGCGCAGACAGGCCTGCACGGCTTCAATCTGAACGAGGACGCGCGCGTCCTCATCAGCCCCGATCGCGAGACGGCGCTGATGCACGTGGCGATGATCACGTACGCGACGATGCAGAAGAAGGGCGCGCTCTTCCCGGTGCTCTCGTCGCCGCTTGGGCTCACGGTCGAGCAGGTGCGTACGTACGTGACCACCACGGCGGGACTCGAGAACCTGTCGGAGTTCGGGGCCATCTACTACCCGAACATCAAGGTGCTCAACCCGAACAAGGCGCTTTACGGCTCGGCCAAGACGCTGACCATTCCGCCGTGCGGGCACATCGCGGGCATCTACGCGCGCACCGATGCTTCGAGCTCGGGCGGCGTGTACCAGGCGCCCGCGGGCACCGAGAAGGGCCGCATCTTCAGTTGTGCCGGGCTCGAGACTGACGCGACGCAGGAGGAGGCCAATCGTGACCTGCTCTATCCGGAGCGCATCAACCCCATCCGCTACGTGGGCGGAGTGCCCGTGCTTGACGGCGTGCGCACGCTCAAGGGTGACAGCAACTTCCCGTCCATCAGCGAGCGGCGCGGCGTCATCTTCATCGAGCAGGCGATCAAGGACGGACTTGAGTTCGTGCGCTTCAGAAACAACGACGAGACGCTGCGCGCGGAGGTGGAGCGCACCATCCAGGCCTTCCTCAATGCGCAGATGTTGGTCGGTGCGTTCCGTTCGCGCGAGCGCAGCAAGGCCTTCATCGTCGACGTTTCGGAGGCGCTCAACACACCCACGGTGGTGTTTGCTGGGCAGCTGATTGCGCGCGTCGGCCTCGCCACGCAGAAGCCAGCAGAGTTCATCTTCCTGCGGTTCTCGCAGGACACACGGGCGATTGAAGCGGAGCTGGCCGCGAGCTGAAGGGGTAACACGACATGCCGATCCTTGGAGCACCGCGCCAGTACCACCCGAAGTTTCGGTTCATCGTCGAGATCGACGGAATCCTGAACGGGTCCTTTCAGAGCTGCAGCGAGCTCGCCAGCGAGTTTGGCGAGGTCGCGCAGTGGGAAGGCGGCACCATGATTCCGCACAAGAGCGCGGGCCGCATCACCGTCGACGACGTCACGCTCGCGCGCGGCGTGACGGGCAACCTGGAGCTCTACCTCTGGCACAAGTCCATCGGCGACGCGATCGCCAACGCCGGCATGAACGAGCCCTACTACAAGCGCAACGTCGACGTGCGCCAGCTCGACCGAGCCGGCCAGACGATCCGCAGGTGGCGGCTCTTTGGCGCCTGGCCAAAGCGCTTCGTCGCGGGTGACTGGGACAACGACGCAGACGAGAACGTCGTCGAGCAGATCACGCTCGCCATCGACTTCTACGAGCTCGTCGGCGCGCCCAGCATCTTCTGAGCGCACCAAGCTTTGCGGAGGTGCTGCGAGGACCTGGCTTGCTACCAGACTTGCGCGCTTCCCCGTGAGCCGAGAGAGGGCCGTTTGGAGATGGGCGTCCTTCTTTCGGGCTCACGCTTTTCGTGTCCAGGTCGCGCATGACCGGGCACTAACGCTGATGGGAGGCAACCACCAGTGCTCGTCACATGCCCTTCAGGTCTCGCCGTCGAGCTGCGCAAGCTCAAGGTGCAGGAAGCCAACATCCTCGCGGACAAGCAGGCGCAGCAAAAGGGCGCGACGCTTGATCAGCTCCTCGGGTCCGTGTGGTCGGCGACCGTCGACCCGGGCCCCTACCCGTTCACGGGCCGCATCGAGTGGGAGAAGGTCCTGTCTGGGGATCGCTTCTACGCGCAGCTGCAGGTGCGCATCGCCACGCACGGCAAGGACTTCGACTTTCGCGTGCCGTGTTCGGTCTGCAAGAACATCATCAACTGGTCCATCGACCTGAACTCCCTGCCGCTCTTCAAGCTCAAGCCTGACGATGCAGCCGTCTTCAAGAGCGGCAACGTCTTCAAGGAGCTCGGTCCGGATGGAAAGCGCTACACGTTTCACCTGATGACAGGGGAACTTGAGCGCAAAGCTCTCATGATCCTCAAGTCGAACAAGACGACGCGCGTGACCTCGAGCCTGCTTGCGCGCATCGAGGAGATCGAGGGCGTGACCGACCGGCGCGCCTATCTCGACGACCTCGACTACACAGTGGCGCTCGATCTCGTGAAGATGCTCGACAGTCACGACTGCGGCGTCGAGACGGACTTCGACATCGAATGCGAGGAGTGCGGAGCGGAGAGCGAGGTGACTCTCCCTTTGGACCAGCGGGGGTACTGGTCGCCGTCGAGGAAGGCGACGAGGACAGGTTCCTAGTCCCGCATTGTCCCACCATAGACGAAGTGTCGTTGTGCCGGCTGTTTCCACGGATGCCGGCGGATCTCGTCTCGGAGCTTTGCTTTGCGCTCGGGTACGTGCAGCACGGCGGTAGCGGCCTTGGCTGGTCGAGACGTGATGTGCTCGAAGCGGACTTCGATGAAGCGTTGAAGATGGTCGAGACCCTGCACGAGACACGGCAGAAAGAAGCGGCCGCACTGCGCAGCGCGTACCGCAAGCGATAGGCTGGTATCATGCGCGATTAAGGGGCAAGCAGCGTGGCGCTCAACTCCATGGGGCTCGGAGTGACGTTCACTGCACGCGACGCGATGTCGGGTGTGCTGTTCCGCTTGCAGCGTGCGTTTGGCGGGCTCGAGACGCAGTCGCGTACCGCCATCCAGGCGATCGGTGCGGGCTTTGCTGGCATGGCAGCAGGTATCGGGATGGTGACAGCAGGCTTGGGCGGGCTCGAGGCGTCCATGGCCCTCGCTGGCAAAGCGGGGCGCTTTGAAGCCGAGATGACGCGCGTCGGCCAGGTCGCGCAGGTTGGTGGCCAGGAGCTTGAGAAGATGTCGCAGTCTGCGATGGCCGCCTCGCAGCGCACGGGCCGCGCAACGAGCGAGGTCAACAAGGGCATCGAGGAGATCGCAGCGCTTGGCTTTTCGGGCCGCGAGACGCTCGACATGCTCAATCCTGCCTTGAACCTCGCGGCTGCAGGCGGCGTCGGCTTTGCGGATTCGGCGTCAGCCATGGGCGCTGCGATGAAGGTGTTTTCGATTTCAGCAAGCCCCGAGAACATGAAGCGTGTGGCGAGTTCGCTCATCGGCATTTCGAACATCACAGGCTTGCAGGCTTCTGACTTGCGCATTGCGCTCGGTACCGTCGGCCGCGGCGCCTCTATCGCGAAGCAGGATCTGAACGAGGTCCTGATCATGATGGGTCTCGTGAAGAACACCGGCGTTGACGCGACCGTGGCCGCGAGTTCGGTGTCGAGCGCCCTGCTCTACATGGCGGAGAACGCGGGCAAGTTCAAAAAGATCGGCATCGACGTCGAGGACGCCAACGGCAAGATTCGCAAAGCAGGTGACATCTTCGTCGACCTGTTCTCGCAGCTGCAGAGCAACCCATCGATGTCGGAGAACGTCACGATTGTGAAGGACCTTCTTCAGCGCTTCGGCATCACTGCCTACTCGGGCGTGACTGAGCAGCTCTTTGGCGCGGGCATCAAGGACGACGCGACGAACACGATCTACAAGGGCGCCGACGCGCTCGATTACCTGCGCAAGAAGATGGTTGGGTTTCAGGACACGAGCGTGATCGACAAGATCTCCGGCGCCATGCTCGCAACTTACGACGCGTTTTCAACGCGGCTCGGCAACAGTTGGGAGAATCTGCTCACCGAGCTCGGCAAGGGCTTCAAGGATCTCTTCCTTCCCGCGCTCAAGCTCTTGGTGGAGGGGCTTGTTCGTATCCAGCAGTTCATCGCCGAGATCCCGCCCGATATGAAGAAGTTTCTAGCCGGGCTCTTTGTCGCTGGCAGCATTATGACGGTCACTGCGGGCATCTCTATGATCCTCGCGGGTGCGATCGCGGTGCTGGTCGGCGCCGTCATGATCGGTGGTCCGGTGGTACTGACCTTCCTTGGCGGCTTTCTTGCGATTGCTGTGCCTCTCGCGCTCGCCACCGCGGTGCTCACAGGTGCGCTGCTCGCCTTCGGCGCTGGTCTCTACCTCGTCTTTTCGCAGAACCTTGGTGGTGCGACGGACAAGGTGGTGGCGTTCTTCTCCAAGTGGAAGACCGTCTTTCAGTCGGTCGCGGCCTTCTTGACCGAAGGCAAGCTCACCGGGGCGCTTGCGACCGAGTTTGAGGGGCTCGACGTCGAGACGCAGGACATGATCGTGAACTTCACGCTCTTCTTCGAGAAGCTGAAGGCGGGCTTTTTGGCGTTCACCGACACGCTCACGTTGCTGCTCGACGATCGTGCGGGCCCGGCGCTCACGCGCATCTGGGAGGCATTCACGAAGCTCACGGATACGCTCGGCATCACCGACAGCGCTTACGGAAAGATGACCAAGGCGATGAGCAAAGGCGACTTCGAGGCGCAAGGAAAGCTCATCGCGGAGTCGGTGGCGGGTGCGTTCATCTTCCTCTGCGACACGTTCGTCTTTCTGCTTAAGCTCGGCACTGCGGTCATTGAGATGTTCAAGACGATCTGGAACAACAAGTTCGCGATTATGGGCGGGATTGCGGGCAGTATTGCAGGCCCGGCCGGCTTTATCGCAGGTGCGGTGGGCGGTGCCGCCGTCGACGCAGCCGGGACGATGATGGACCCTGGCGTTGTGCCGCCCACGGTGGATACGGAGGAACTTAACAGCCTCGAGCACCGGCTCGAGGCCATCAAGCTTCGGCGCGGGGACTATGCACAGAGTCCAGCCACTACGGTGGCGAGCCTCTCCGGTGAGCAACAGATTCGCGGGTACGAGATGCTGCTCAAGAAGTATCAGAAGAGTCAGGATCCGAACGCGCCGGTCTACGTGGTCGACAACAAGCTCTACATTGATGGGCAGATCGTTTACGAGTCCGTGAAGCGCGCGCAGCGTGATGAGGCTGCGGCCTCGCATACGGAAAACCCGTGGAGCGGAGCCTTCTGATGTATCAGCGGTCGCCACGCCTTGTCCTCGTGAACCTCGACAGTCCTGACCAGGAGTCGCTGCGTGCGCAGTTCAACCCGAATGAGCTTGCCCTCACCATCAAAGCCGTCTGGCAGAAGACGACAATCCCGGGGATGAGCCATACGCTGCGGCAGTTTTCCCACACAGATGATCTCGGGCTCAAGCTCGACCTGTATTTCCGGGTTTCGGCGCCTGCGGCGGCAGTAGCGGCGGGGTTGGTAGAGCGTCCGGACTCACGCCTTGAGCCGTTCACGCTCGACGATCGGTTTCACGCAGAGAGCTTTCTTTTCTCGCTTTGCGTGCCGCGAGGCGACTCGAGTTTTGTCACGCGCAACAGCCCGCCCAAGGTGCTCGTCGTGTGGCCGGAGTTTCTCTCGTTTGAAGCGATCATTAACGACGTCGACTTCAAGTACACAGGCTTCAACGTGACGGGGGAGCCGACCGAGTTCACGGCATCCTTGAGTATCGAGGAGATGCGCGATCTCAGGTACACGAGCCTCGATGCGCGCCTCGGTGGTTTTCAGCGCAGCACGTCGCGTCGTTTCGGGGGGGATCTCTGATGCCGCCGCGCCGTTACAGCCGGCACACGTACTCGCTCGCGGTCACCGATGAGGCGGATCGCCTGTATCTCACCGAGCGCACGCCCTTTCGCTTTCGACCGTTGAACGACACGCAGCAGCATGTGGTGCGCTGGGGCGAGTCACTCTGGGCGCTTGCTGCGCGTCACTATGCGGGCCTGCCGCGGCCGGCAGGGCTCTGGTGGGTGATCGCAGATTTTCAGCCGGACCCCATCATCGACCCAACGATTCAGCTGCAGGTCGGTCAGGTGCTGTTCATCCCGTCGGTGCGCGTCGTGCAGGAGATGGTGTTCAGTGAGGCGCGGCGCCGCGAGGACGATGTCGCATGAAGGGTCTCAAGATCGAGTGGGCGATTCGTTTCAGTGTGCATCGCTCGCATGGTTCGGGGGAGATACCTGAGCTCGGGGTCATCCTCTCTGAGGTGCAGGTTGCAGGCCGCACCCGCACGCAGCGTACCGGATCCATTTATCGTGCCGAACGTGGCGTGGAGGTCTCGTTGGTTGCCGGAGGTAAGCGCTTCGAGATGACCGGGTTCGATTCCTACGAGGCTGCAAGCGAGTGGCTGCAGCAGCGGTTTGCGGAGGCCGGGCTCTCTATCGAGGTGGAGCCGTGATGCATTCTGCCGTGCTGCTGCTCGGGATGTTTTATGTCGCAGTAAACGCAGCGGTGTTTATGGTGTGGTGTGCAGGGCTGTTGCTGATTCACGCGCTCGTGCGCTGGGTGACACGATGAGCGAGCGCAGCGCACCGCTGATCTACGTGACGGTCAAGGATGTCTCGGGCAACTCGCAGCGCGTGACAGAGCAGACGCACCGTGTGAAGTCGCTCGTGTACACGGACAATCAAAAGCAGGCGGACAAGTGCGCGCTCAAGGTCGACAACTTCGACCTGTCTAACTTCGACGATCCCCTTTGGATGCAGGGCAATCTCGTGCAGGTGTCGTGGGGCTATGCGGGGAACATGGCCCTCACCCGCGAGTGCCTCATCATGAAGGTCAAAGGCTTCATGGAGTTGACGATCGAGGCGCGCGGAAAAAGCGTGGTCATGGACGCCGCCAAGCGCAGCCGCACGTTCAAGGGTATGACGCGTAGCCAGGTGGTGCAGCAGATTGCGCGCGAGTACGGCTACGATGGCGAGAGGCTTCTCATCGAAGACACAGGCGCAAAGTTTCCCTTCATCACCCAGGCGAATACGACCGATGCGCAGCTCTTGCGCAAGCTTGCGTCGCAACAGGGCTTCGAGTTTTACGTGGACCAGGACGGCTTGCACTTTCACGAGGCCAAGCTCCTGCAGCCACCGCTACGTAGCTTCATCTGGTACACCGACCCGGGCCGCGGCGACGTGACGAACATCGATGTCGAGACCGACGTCACCAAGCGCCCAGCCATCGTGACCAAGACGGTGAGAGACCCGCTCACCAAACAGACGACCACTGTCTCCGCCTCGAATGCGACCGATACCGAGCGCGAGGGCACAGGGGAAATAACGCTCATCAAGTCGCCCGATCTGCGCACGGGTGCGCTGGAGAGGAGCTACTCGGGCGGTGTGCCGCCCGCTGCAGCAGCGCAGTCGGCCGCACCGCCAGCAAGCTCCGCAGGTGTTGTTCGTAGCGAGGGGGCAGGCGGGCTCGAGATTTCGCTGCTCAAGTCGGAGGACCTGCGCTCGGCCGCGCTCGAGTCGACCTCGGTTGCGGCGACCACGGCGTACGCTCCCGTCGATCAGGGCCCGCTGATGTGTTCTCCGGAAGGCGGCGCCGAAGCGGCCAAGACGGAGGCCAAAGCCAAGTTTCGCGCGGGGCAGCGCGGTGCGGTGAAGATCACACTCGAGGCGGTCGGAGACCCGTCCATGCTGGCCAAGTCCATCGTGACGCTCTCCGGGGTCGGGCAGCGTTTGAGCGGCGCCTACTACGTGCAGGAGGTCGAGCACAGCGTGGCCCCGGGCAAATACGCGATGAAGCTGAAGATGCTCTCAGACGGCACAGGCCCGACCACGCGCGCGAAGCTCGGCGCTGAGAGCGGACTGCCCGTCGTTGCAGGCGAGCCTTCGCGCGCGAAGAAGAGCCCGGCGTCTGTGACCGGGACGCCGTGCGACAAGGATGCGCTTCAGCCCGTGCCCATTCTCGACAAGAGTGGGCAGCAGATTGCGACAGGTTGGCGAGAGCGGGTGCCGGCGACGAAGGCCAGCAAGCCCGCAGGAGGTGGCTGATGTTCCATCACGATCTCGGTAGGCCGGACATGCCGCTTCATGGGTTGTTCACGGGCCCGGTCATCGAGCGCGACGACCCGGAGGGGCTCGGGCGCGTACGCGTTCAGATCCCCGGCATCATCGAGCAGGGAACGAACTGGGCGCTCCCGCTCGGTTTCGGTGGCGGGTCGAAGAAGCGCGGGAGCGTGTTCGTGCCGCCTGTGGGCGCCGAGGTGGCTGTCTTCTTCCGGATGGGGGACGTCGACCAGCCCTACTACCTCGGCGGCAATCTCGGGCACGGAGAGCAGCTTACGGGCACCGAAGGCGACCCCAACGCCCAGGCCATCGAGACAGAGAGTTACGTCGTGCTGATCGACGACCGTCCAGAGAGCCGCTCACTTACCCTTCACGACAAGCTGAGCGGAAACTCGGTGCAGATGAATGGCGTGACGCGTTCGATCACGGTGCAGGCGACGAGCACGCTCAACCTCAAGGCGGACGGCTTCGTGTACATCGAGGGCCTGCAGGTGTTCGTCAACGGCGTCGCTGCTGGCTTTGGAGCGCTCTGATGCCTCTCAACGTCGCAACCGGCGTGACGTGCCCCATCCCGCTGCTCGGCGCGCGCGGTCTCGAGCTCACCTTCCCGGGCGGGGCCAAAATCGGCGCGATGATGTCGCAGCTCTACGCGACCGAAGCCGAGGTCGCGCGCAGCCTGCTCGCCCAGGTGCAGCTCGTGCTCGCGCCGACCAAGCCCATCTTCGACATCCTGGCGGCGGTGCTGGCCATCGTGAAGATCCTCGATGCGGTGGCGACGCTCAACCCCGTGAAGATCGCGAAGGAGATCTCGAACGCTGCCAAGACGTTTGCGTCGCTTGCGCAGCTCGTCCCGCAGATTTCCGGGCCGCTGATGGTGGCGCACGTGCTCGACGTCGTGATTCGCGTGCTCGAGGGCTTTATGGTTGAGCTCGCCCAGATCGCGCTCAAGGAGCAAGATATCGACCGGCTCGCGCAGCAGATCATCAGCGAGAGCGATCCCCTCGCTGCGGTGCTCGACTGCGCGCGCAAAATCAATGCGATGCGGATGTGTGCCGTGGATGAGGCGATGGCGCCGCTCTCACCCATCTTCGAGCTTTTGAACCTGTTCTTGGCGCTGCTTGGGGTAGCGCCACTTCAGCCCCTTGGGCCGCTCGGTCATGACGTGTTCGGCGCGCGCACACAGGTGCAGAAGCTTATCGACCTGCTGCGCGGCGTGCGGCGCGGACTGCCCATCCCACCACTCAACGCGCAGCCACGCTGCTGAGGAGCCTGCTCATGCCTTTCCCAGTGCTTGAAGAGCCGCCGCCCATCGAGGCCTCCGCAGGCGCGGCCGGCGCCAACGCAGCGTCTGCCGGAGAGCGCTCGCTGCTTGGCTACGGACTGCTCACGCCGTTTCGCCGAGATCGGAAAGCGGACTTCACTGCAGGCGGTGGGTATGAGCTCGTGCGGTCGGCGATCGCACAGGTGCTCGCCGTGCGCGCTGACGATGGGCGCATGACAGGCGAGCTTCCCTGGCGTCCTGAGTTTGGGAGTCTGCTGCATCGCTTGCAGTACGCCAATCTCGACGAGGCATACGGCGACCTCGTTCGCAGTCGCGTCGTGAGCGCCATCGATCGCTGGGAGCCTCGTGCACGCGTGATGAAGGTGCAGGTCCTACGCGGTTTGGATGCGCAGGGGCAGGTCAGCGCATTCGTGCGCGTGGAGTTTCAGATCGTGCAGGCGGGCAGCGGCAACGTCCTCGCAGGCACGGAGAAACTGGATGTGCCCCTCCCTACCTGAACTAGGTATCATGCCGGCAACAGCGCATGGCGATTCTACCCACACCATCGGTCGACTACAGCGACTTCGACTTCGACTCGATCCGGGCGCGCCTCTACAACCTCATCTCTGTCGCGTACCCGGATTGGACTGAGCAAGCCGTTGCGAATTTCGGCAATCTGCTGATCGAGCTGACGTCCTTCACGGGAGACGTGCTCGGCTTCTACCTCGATGCACGTGCGCGTGAGTCGCGTCTGACGCTCGCAAGGCAGCGTCAGAGCGTTGTCGCGCTCGCCAAGCTCCTGAATTACGCGCCGGCCGGCGCAACCGCAGCAACGACGGATGTACTCTTCACGCTTGCCCAGCCGAACTACCTCGCCGATGTGCAGATCCCTTCGGGCACGCTCGTGCGCACCCCGGAGGTGCGCGACCCCATCGTGTTTCAGACGGTGCAGGCGGGCGTCGTGAGTGCCGGTCAGACCACCGTCATACTTCCGGTCGAACACAGCGCTGGCTGGTTTGAGACCTTCCCGGCGACGGGCTTTGCCAACCAAGAGGTGCGCCTCAGCAATACGCCCTATCTTGATGCGTCTGAGGCGATCGACACGCAACTTGGCGCGTTCACGCGCGTCGACAACTTCCTCGGCTCCGCCAGCGACGACCTGCATTACACGATCAGCGTCGACCAGTACGAGCGCGCCATTCTTCGCTTTGGAAACGGCACCAACGGCGCTATCCCCTCCGGCACGATCGAAGTGCGTTACAAAACGGGCGGGGGCGCAGCAGGCAACCTCGAGCCGAACGCGCTGCGAAAAGTCGACAGCGTGATCACCGACGACCTCGGCAATCCCGTTCAGATTGCGGTGACCAACCCGGTGGAAGCGCGTGGCGGCAGCCCGCGCAAGAGTCGCGCGCAGATTCAAGTCGAGGCGCCTCAGCGGCTGCGTGCCCTGACGCGCACCGTCGCGCGCGAGGACTACGAAATCAATGCGCGGCGCGTCTCCGGGGTAGCGCGCGCGCTGATGCTCACGCGTAACCAAGTACCCGCCATCCGCGAGAACGCCGGGCAGCTCTTCGTCGTGCCAGCAGGTGGTGGTAGGCCCTCAGGCCAGATGCTCGACGACGTGCTCGAGATGGTCACGGTGAGCTACCCGAACACGATCACCTTCCACGTCGACGTGCTGCCCGCCGAGTATCTCGTCGTGAACATCCAAGCGACGGTGTTTCTGCGCAAAGGCGTCGCACCCAAGGCGGCGGATACAGCCATTCGCGCGGCGCTGGCAAAGCTGTTCGCGCTGAACGTTGATGAAGGCACCGAGGATGAGCGCGACAACCCCGACGTGAACTTCGGCTTCTACGCTGCGCAGACGAGCGAAGGCACATTCGATGGGGTGCTCGCGCTGAGCGATATTGCCAACGCGATTCGCGACGTCTCCGGCATCCGCAAGCTCGGCGACGGCTTCAACGATCTGCTCGTGAACGGTGCGCACCGCGATCTCATCGTGCAGGCGCACCAGTTTCCGCGGCTCGGCACAGTCGTGGTGCTCAACGGTGAGACCGACGCGCTGCTCTCTCCCTTGTGAGATTTGAATGCCCTTGATCAACGGTACGTTCGTGACGGCAGGCGCGCAGCGCTACGAGGCAGCCTCGTGGACGCGGGCGACGTACGCCCCTGCACGCACTATCGCGGGCTTTGCAGGCGACGAGACGACGCAGGACCTCGACGGCAAAGAGGGCTTTGAAGCGGGCTGGGGCGCGAAGAAGTTTCTGTTCCGCGGCTTCTTTCAAGATCTCGCCTACGCCTTCTTCGACTTTTCGACGAACACGCCGAAGACAGTCGAGGATTTTGAAGATCTCTGGGGTGCAGGCCCCGCCATCGTGACGTCGGAGCCCGGACCATTCGCGCTGGCGGTGGGACAGACGCTGCTCATTTCGGTGATGGATCGCGAGCCTGTGACGGTGACGTTCGCAGCGCGGCACTTCAACGACATTACTGATGCGCGGCCAGGAGAGGTCGCCAATGCGCTGAACGAGGTGCTCGTCGATGCACGTGCCACGGTGCACGGCGATCGCGTGCGGATCGTTTCGCACCGGACCGGGCCGGCGATTCATCTCTGGGTCACCGGAGGCACGGCCAGAGACACGCTCTTTGATGTGCCGAATCGCGAAGAGATGGCCGGCATGGCAGAAGGAGCAACCTTCTTCCGCCGCATCGAGTTCGACTTCCGCAAGTTCGGGGACGCCCTCAATGAGTACGAAGGTTTTGGCAAGGGCTACGGGCCGGTGAGCCTCACGAGCGATCCTGCGGATACGAGCGGTCGTCTGACTGTACTGCACGCGCCTGACGCGCTCGGTTGGGTGACGCTCGTGCCGACGATCACGCTTGTGGCCACCACGAACGCGGAGCACTTCTACGACTGGGCCATCCCGGACGGGCTTTATATGCAGACGACGTTTTCGGAGACGTGAAGGAGACCTCGCATGGCATCGACGGATTGGACCCTTCTCGAAGAGAGCCTCGGCATGCCCCAGGTCGACCGTGGTGTGACTGCAGGCATCGTGCGGCCCAACGGGGGCGGTGACTTCGTCTACGGCTTCAACTCACTTGAGCTCGCAGACGGCGCCGTTGGGCTGCACGCGTCGCAGCAGGGCTTTGCGCCCATGGCCTCAGGAGGAAGCATTCGTGGTGCGATTCAGCGCGGCCGTAGCGGCGGCCCGCAGAACTTTGCGCCGTTTTTGTTTCTCGGGCTGCAGGGCCAGTCGGTCAACGACGCGGCTTATCTGCTCGGCCTGGGCGACGACGATCCGCATCACATTGTGCTGAAGAAGGGCGCGCTGACGTCAGGCCTGCCCGACCTCGAACCGGCGCCTGATAGCAACAGCGTGCTCATGCGCTCCACCAATGCCTTTGCACCAGCGACGTGGCTGCATTTGCGGCTTGATGCGATCGTGCAGGGCTCAGGTGACGTGCTCCTGCAGGTCTACCAGAACAACCTGGTTGCACACTCCGTCACGTCGCCCGTCTGGGAAGTCGTGCCGGGGATGGAGGGGCCTTTCGCCCCTGGGTTCTACGGGTTCGTCGATGATGCGCTTGGCATCAATACCGGATCGCAACCCTTGGTGGGTGGCCGCGCTGGTTACGGCTTCTACACCACCGACACGCAGCGTCGTGGATTCTTTGATCAGATTCAGGTGGGACGCCAGTGAGCGCCTGGATCAACCTGCAGTTCGTTGACGTCCTCGACGCGACGACGCTCGAGTTGATCTTTTCGGCGTTCATCGACCTCCCGAACTCGCCCGGCATAGCCGATCCCGCGTCGTACGCGTTCAACTTCGGGCTCGTGTGCACTGCCGTCGCCTACGACAACGTGTATCCAACCAAGCGCGTGACGCTGACGACGAGCCAGCAGATCCCGCAGATGATTTACACGCTCGCGGTTGATCTCGCGGCGATCACAGGTGTCGGGCCGCCGGCCGCGTCACCCCTTATCCTGAATGAGAAAGCTTTTGCTGGCTTCATGCCCGCTTCGGGCGTGTACGTCGTGGGGAGCGAAGCCACTGATACTGCAACCCTCGTGCTGAGCTTCAACGACGCGATGGATGGAGTGCCTGCAAACATGGACCCGTCGAACTACACGTTCGACAACGGACTCACCGCACTTTCTGTCGTAGTCAGCGGATGGGACCTCGGCACGCTGATTCTCACCACGAGTCAACAGTGGGCAGGAGAGATTTACACACTCACGATTAACGACGCGTTGGTGGCCGGGCAGAGCGGACCGCTCGTTTCGAACACGTGGGTATTCCTGGGCTCGGAGAACGAACCGCCGTCGCCACCTGCGCCCGCTGAACCAACCGATCTCAACGTCTTCTCGCTTGATCTCGGGACGAAGCAAGGGCGTATCCCGCACGCAAGCATCCCCGGCGTCTTCGTCGTGGAGCTCGGACATGCAGCGCAAATCATGGAGGCGTTCGTCGACCCTTCAATGAACGAAGTCTCGCAAGTGGTGACCGTCGCGCCCGGGACGAAACTCCTGCGGGCTAGAGTTCAGGTCCGCACACCCACGCACGTGCCCGAAGGGCTTTACTTCGCAGGCGGATGGCGTTTTGAGGCCTTGCTTGATGACATCGTCTTCTATTCACGGCAGCTGCGTCATGACGGGCGCACATACACGCTCCACGACATCGCTGTTAGTGCCGCAACTGCATACGTGCCGCGCACGTTGATACTGCGGCTCTACTTTCTCTGGTTTGGAGGCGCGTGATGGCAGATACGATCATCACGCAGTTTCCCAGTGTTCAGGTCGGGCTCGTCACTGAAGATTCGGATGTCTACGCCGAGACCGTCATCAATCGCATCCCGGAAGACGGTGAGATTGAGGTTCCGCTCTACTTCTCGCCTGTGGAGACGCATCTTGCGTCGAACATCAGGTTCCAGATCTTCGATCCTGGCAGCAACCTGCCGGACGCAAGCAACTATCGCGTATCGGTCAATGACGTCACGGTCTTCGAGGCGGGCGGCGAAACAGGTGGCTGGTTGGTCTATGTAGAGCCGCTGAGCCCTGACGAACCTGCGGTACTCGTGTTCGCAATGGTGCCGCCGCAGCCGTTTCAGTCGAGCGAGGTTGTGACCGTCACAGTCACCTCAATATTCGGCGACCCCATCGCATCGTGGTCATTCACGATGCAGGATCTCACCCGGCCTGCGCTTGAGAATGCGGGAGCGCGCGATGTACGGACGGTGCTCGCCCGCTTCGATGAGCCGATGGACTTTGGGGAGGTGGACGGCAACGCCACCGCGCTCAACCCGGAAAACTATGTGCTTAGTAGGGTGAGCACGTTCGCGGTGCTGCTTCAGCCTGTGGCGGCAGAGCGTATCGACAACACGACCGTCGCCCTCACCTTCTCTGCGCCACTCACTTTCGGCGCGGCATATACGCTCACCGTGAGCAATGCGAGAGATGTGCGCGGCAACGTGGTCGACGAGCCCCCCAATAACAGCATCACGTTCACCGGCTTCAACCCTGATACGCCTGAAGGACGGCGCTTTCAGCTTTGGGACTTCATTCCCGAGCAGAACAAGCGCGAGGACAAGTCGACGCGCGACCTCTTTCGCTTCATCAGCGTGCTGCAGGAGGTCACAAATGTCCTTCTGTACGAGATCGACCGCTTCGCAGACTTGATCGATCCGGACCTCGCACCTGAGCGCTTCGTCGACGCTATGCTCGCTGATCTCGGTAACCCCTTCCCTACCTCTGAGCTCAGCCTTGCCGATCGGCGGCGCCTACTCGCCGTGCTGGTCAGCATCTACCAGCAGAAGGGCACAACACCCGGCGTGGTGGATGCTGTGCGTTTCTTGCTCGGGCTCGAGGTGGAGATCCATCCCGTCCCATGGGATGGGTGGCTTCTCGGCGTGGGTGAGCTTGGAGAGACCACGGTGCTCGGTCCGGAGACGCAGTATCAGCTCTACAGCTTTGCTGTGCACGCTGCAGTGCCGCTCACTGCGGTGCAGTACAAGCGTGTCGACGAGCTTGTCGACTTCATGAAGCCGCCGCACACGCACCATCGCATCATCGACGGTACATCCACCGTCGGGCCGGAAATCGATCACGTGGCGCTCGGCTACTCGCTGCTCGGCGAGAACTTTATCTTGCACTGACCTGGTACGCTCTCCTGGGGGTTCGCATGCAGCAATACGACTGGTACTTTAAGCAGCCCGTGACGCCGGCTGAGCTCTCCGCCGCCTTCCTTGCCGCAGAGCAATCAATTCAGGGCGTCGTGCAGGGTGCCGGGCTTTTTGGGCTGGCGCTCAATGGCGCCGTCAGTGAGCGCGCACCAACGCCACTGCTCAGTGTGACGGTGACGGGCCCGCTCGTGGCGTACGACGAGACCGGCAACCGCATCCTCGCTCCGACGAACGAGAATGTGGATGTGTCCGTCGATGAGAACAGCGCCTCCACAACGGTCAGCACGGGCGGCCAGGAGCGCTACCTCTCGGTGTTTGCGAAGTTCGAGCGTGTCGTGTCCGACCCGCGACTCGATGGCGAAGGCGAGACGGTGTTCTACTCGCGCGCGGAAGGCTACCGCTTCGTGGTCGCAGCAGGCGCTCCCGCGCCGGCAGGCACGGCTTCGCGACCTCTGCTGCGCGCTGGGCATGTGCTGCTCGCGGACGTCAAGCTCGTCAACGGGCAGACCTCGATCGTGAACAGCGACATCCTGACGAACCGCACACAGTACGTCTTCTCGATCGCGGATACCCCCATCTCGCTGCAGGCGCGGACGATTCAGGAAGCCATGGCTGCCATGCTCGCGGCGGTCAATGGTGCAGTCGCTGGAACAGTCAGCGCTGCGGCAGTGACATCGACTCCCGTGGGGAGCGTCGCAGCCACCAACGTACAAGCCGCGATTGCGGAGCTGGACGGGGATGCGCAGTCGGCGCTGGCTGGGGTCGCTAGCGTGAGTGCCGGACTCACAGGCGTGACCGACGGACTCAACGCTGTGAACGCGTGGATTGCCGCACAGCTGGTGGGCACTCACATGGCCGATGTCGCAAGCGGCTTCAGCCGGTCAACAGACTGGTCCCTGAGCACCGTCTCAGATGTCGGCTTTGTGCCGGCCTTTTCAGGCACAGTTCGGCAGACCTGGAATATTCCCATCAAGCCGCCGCATGGATCGATTCTGATCAGCGCAACGGCTCGGATCGTTCCATCCGCTGTGCCGGAAGGCGCGAATCGTATGAACGTGCGTGTGGTGAGGCAGGCAGCATCCGGAGCACCAACCACGGTCAACGGTGCAGTTGCGACGAGCCCTGGTGGAGGGGATGACGATACGATTACGGTCACCACGTCTGGGCATCTCGTGAACACGGTCGACTACGCGTATCGCATCGTGGTCGAGTCTGGCGTGTTGGAGGTGGGTGATACGGAGACCATCCTTGGTGCTTGGTTTACGACAGGCGCGCCATGAGCGCTTAGAGGCTCGTCCGGTCTTCGCGCCAGCGCTTGAAGGCTGGGTGGCGCGCCTTGGCGGCCGCGGACGTGGCGATCTCGCACTCGATGATCTTGCCGGGGATCTGGGCACGCTCGCGGTAGACGCGCTCTCGCTCCGGGTCGTTCCAGCCGGTACCGACCGAGACCTCGGTGCCGTCCTTCTTCACGCAGCGAAGCGCGCCCAGGCGGCCGCGGTGCTTGCCCTCGCCTTCGACCACCTCGACGACCTGCAGCTCGATGGTTTCGTGAGGCTTGAGCTTGCGCCAGCACTTGTTCTTCATGAAGGCGTAGAGGCTCGCCGGGAACTTCAGGATGAGGCCCTCGTAGCCCTGCGTGAGCGCGCGCTGGTAGGCGGCCTGTAGCTCTGCCTCGCTCGTCACGCGCTCGCTCTGCACGGGGCGCAGGATGTCGGTGAGCTCGGCGCCGCGCAGGTACGTGGCGAGCTCGGCCTGACGCGCCTCAAGTGGCATCGGGAAGATCGGCACCATCTTCTTCTGGCGGTTTTCGACGTGCATGACCTTGGTGAGGTCCACCCAGTCAAAGACGTAGTACTTGGTCTCGCGATGAATCTCTGCGAGCACTTCGTCGCTCGGGCGCTTGTAGCCCTTCGAGCCGCAGCCGAGCCGGATGATGCCCGTCTTGTTCCAGTCGTTGGCCATGACCTCGCCATCGACCATGCAGTTGTCGAAGCCGAGCTCGAGAAGCTCGTTGCGGATGTGGTCGAGGTTCGCGCCCCACATGACGGGCTTTGGCTCGCGGCAGTAGAACGTCACGACGCCGTCCACGATCACTGAGGCGAGGCGGTAGCCATCGAACTTCGGCTCCGCGAACATATACGCGTAGCCCTTTGGAAAGCCGTCGTAGTCTTCCGCTCCCTGTACGCCGTGGAAAGTCATGCGGGCTTCTCCTCGCGTAGGATGTGGCTGCGGAAGGCGGCCGTCGCGACAGGCGCCACGCGCTCGACCATGGCGAGCATGGCCTCTGCGTAGACGCGGATCTCGTACTGGGCATGCGGGTGCAGGCGCAGCTTCAAGAAGTGGAAGAGGTTGTGCAGATCCACGGTCCAGTACCACTGGGTGTAGAAGTTGGTGGGCAGCACCATGCGTGCGAGCTCTCGGGCGAGGCCACGGTTCAGCATGTGCTCGTAGCTCAGGTAGGCACTGAAGCTCGTGGCGTTGATTTCCTCGGCGCAGTCCTGCGCAATGGGGCGCGGTAGCTTGTCGCCGCTCGCCTGCTTGTTGCTGCTGCTCTGCGCCTGCATGCGTTCTGGCTCAGGCACGTAGAACTCGCACGGGAGCTGCGCGTAACGCGCGCTGACCTCATTGAAAGAGCCTGTGCGGTGTCGAATCCACTGCCGCGCCACGAAGATGGGCAGCTTCACGAAGAACTCGAAGCGCACCTTCTCAAACGGCGAAGTGTGCGCGTTGCGCATCAGGTAGCGAATGAGATTTTCATTCGATGCGATCGAACGCTCCTCTGGCTCCACCACCAGGCCGAGCTCGCGCTGGATCTCAGGTGGCAGGTGCGCCATCGAGACGCGCGCGGCTTGTACGATGCGTGCGTCGGCCGCGGTGAGCCCGGTCGCGTGATCGCCGGACCAGTGCGGCATGGCATCGAGCAAGTACACGACGCCGTGATCGAGCAGCTTCTGAGAGTTCCAGCTCATCCCTTCACCTCTTGCAGTGTTATCACGGATGCGTTACCATGATAACATGGTGAGAACGCAGATATCGTTTGATGAGGCGCTCTACGAGCGCGCCAAAATGGTTGCCAAACGCAGGGGTGTCTCTCTCGCTGAACTCTGCCGACGCGGACTCGAAGGAGAGCTCGCGCGCGAGCTTCCTGGCAACCAGCCCTGGATGGCCTTTGCTGGGATAGTCGAAGGGGAGCCTGGCGACAGCGCCTCGGTTGATGCCGTGGTGTACAGTCGCGAGCACCCATGAGCCGCGCGGTCTTTTTGGATAGCGGCGTCTTCATCGCCCTCATGAGCCAACGTGATCGCTGGCACGAGGCAGCAGTGGCACTTTTCGGGGCGCCGCCTCCACGCTGGAGTACGTCGGTCCTGGTCGTGGCCGAGACCTACAGCTGGTTTCTGCATCGTACGGGCGAAGAGGCAGCGCGCAGTTTTCGGCAGTTGATTGACGCACTCAAGGGACTTCGCATCTATGAGGCCAATGCAGCGCATCATACGGCGGTCGTGGCGATGCTGGAGCGGCTGCGCGGCAGCAAGCTGACGTACGTCGACGCCTCGAGCTTGGTGCACCTTGAGGAAAAGAAGATCGGCTGCGTGTGGTCGACCGATCATCACCTCGGTCTCGGTGGCGCCGAAGTCCTGCCGCACTCGTAGGCTCATCCGGTCGCTCCGTAGGGTGTGTACACCACGCACTTTTTGAACAGGTCGAGTGTCTCCTGCGTGACGTGCTCGCCCTGCAGGTGTGACGCGAACAAGAGCCCCACGCGCATGAGCGCATACGCATCGGCGTTGTTGTTGTCCGTCGACTCGTACTTCCAGCGCTGCAGCACATGCATCATCAGCATGTCCTTCTCGCTCTTGCCGCTTCCGGTGACGAACTTCTTCAGCGTCGTTGGAGGAATGGCGATCGTGGTCCACCCACGTGACCAGGCATGCAAGCGAATCTGGCCGCCCCACTCTCCGAGCTGGGCGTTGCGGCCGACTGAGCCGAAGGAGTAGTTTTCGAGGCAGAGCACGCGCGGGACGTCTCGGGGAATCTCTTCCTCGCACACCTCGAGCACCGAGAGAAAGCGCTCCACGAGCGCGCCGAGGCGTGCGATCTCGTGCGGGAACTTCTTGAGCTCGACCTTGATTTTGAAGCTCTGTAGCGCGACCTGTTTCTTTTGGCCGGGGTCGCCGTGGCCGAGCACCAGCGCAGTGTGCGAGAGCGAGGGATCCATGCCGAGCGCCCAGGTCACGAAAGTCGACCCCTCTTCGCTTCGTGCCGGGTCAACCAGGGCTGAATACCGTCTGTCTGCGCGTAGGCTGCGCGCTCGTGCTCGGCCTCGCCGTAGGCGTTTTCTGCGCCGTAGCGCATGGCAGCTGAGAGGTACATTAACAACTGCCAGAGGCCGGCACTCCACCAGAGCAAAAGGCCTGCCCACCAAAAACCGAGACCGAGCGGGCTAAAAAACAGCGACAGCTGCCAGGCGATGAAGCAGAGATCTTCGTGCTGACGAACGTGCACTCGCTCATGCGCCAAGATGCGTTCGTAGCCGTCGCGCTCGTAAACGACTGGATGAATCAAAATCAGGCGGCCAATCGTCGTGGACCACTTCCAAAAGCGGGCTCCGCGGGCGGAGATATCCGCGACGACAACTACGTCTGGAAGCAGACGCACGTCAGCGACCAAGCCGCACACTTTGGCGAGCACCAGGATCGGCAAGCTGACCGTGAAGAACCACAGCAGTGTGAGTCCAATCAGGACGTGATGCGTTGCACGGAGTTTAGTTGAGGGCGGCAAAGCCTGCTCCTGCTGCGCCTGCTACGAACACGGCGCCGGCTGAGAACCAAAGTGCGGGATGACGATACCAAGCACGCGCACTCTCTTCGGCTTCGCGTGCTCGTTTGTCTGCGGCGTTCTCGCTGCGCATCGCTGCGCTGATGGCATCTTCAGCGACCAACGCACGCGCTTCACTAAGTCCGCAGACGAACTGCAGCTGCTTGAAGCGCGTGTCCTTCTCTACGAGGCGCTGCTTCAGCAGCGCGATGAGCTCTTCGTTGGTTGCGAGCAGCGTCCGCAGCTGCGGGAGCTCGAGATGCTCTGCCCGCAGGGCTTCGGCGGTCGCAAGCGGCCACCAGTAGCCGCGCTCGTTGCCCACGGTGAGCAGCTTGCCCGGGACAAGCTGAAGGGGTGCCTCTGCGCGCGCGAAGCCAGCGCTCAAGCTACAGAGCACGCAGATCACAAGCCACCTACAGCCCGGCGTCACGGAAACGCTCCTCGACTTCAGTGTCACTGAGGGTGGCCACATCGACCGACTTCTGATGGAGCGCAACGATGCTGCGTTTGTGGTCGACGATGCGCGCCTCAAGGATGAGCTGCTCGGTGCTGCGCTGCGCTTCGAGTTGCGCGCTCGCTGCATCTTGCTTCAGCGCTTCCTCGCGCCGCCCGCGTAGGTTTTCGATTGCCGCTTGATGTTTCTGCACGTCGAGTGCGTCTTTGAGGGAGCTGACCTCGCTGTCTTTGCGCGCGAAGAGCTTGCGTCCCGCAGCTGCACCAAGCACGAGCAGAAGAAGCCACAAGGCGTTGTCGCGTATCCAAGTCCAGAGCTTCAGCGCATACGCCCAGTAGAGGATCATGGCTTGCGGCTCTCGGTTTCTGGTTCGCCTTCTTCAGGCGAGTGCGTGATGGTCGTGAACTTGATCTTCAAGTTGGGATCGAGCCTCGGTGGTGGCGGCAAGGGGCGCAGTGTGGGTGCGCGCTCCTCGTTGTCCTCGAATGCACTGACCCGGGAGGCTTCGTCGAGCGTAGGCGCGACAAGGGCGGGCACGTCGTCGTAGGGGCGCAGGCTTTCTGGCTGAATGCCTACGGGCGGCTCACTCTCTCCGGGCAGGAGCAGCACAAGCCCCTTCTTCTTGGCCCAAGCTTTCATCACCGCCCAGAGCATCATCGAGATTGCGCCGGACGAGGCGAAGTAGGCGACCGACGCAGCGCGATTCCAGCCAAGGCCTTCCGGGTCTCGCCAGAGCAGGCCGATCACTACGCCCGCAAGAATGGGCTGCATGGGGAGCGTCTCGCGCCCCCAATAGAAGAAGCGCCACTTCCATTTGCCTTGCGGTCCCGGACCGTAGAAGCGGTAGGCGCGTGACTTGGTAAAGACGCGTGTCGAGAGTCGGTGGCCTATCACCAATAGGATGAACGTCACGCCAAGAAACGGCGCATGGGGCAGTACGTGCTCGCTGATGTTCTCGAGCACGGTGCCAAGTCCGTTGATGAAGTCCATAGCGTCTCCTTCTCAGCGCGTCCGCTACAGCCGAGCCAACTCGAAGTGCATCGCATCCCGTCTTGTGAAGCGGCCGCCCCAGTAGAAGCCGTACTTCTCGGCCACAGGCACGAGACGCAGCACGGAGCCCTTGGTGCCGAGCGCGGCGGGCTCTCGTCCGAGGAGGTTCCACTTCACGTTGATGTCGAAGGCAGATCCCCAGCTGTGCGCGCTCAGCGTCTTTCGCGTCGTGCCGCGCACGAAGCGCGCGCAGTACGAGCCATTCCACGTGAGCACGTCCTCAGCGAGCCCAAGCCTTGCCCATTCGGCGACGAGCTCTTGCATGCGCGGAGCGACCAGGCGATGAAAGACCGCCTGGTCGTTGCCTTGCGCGGGCTCGATCGCGCCGAGCGGAATGGTGATGAGGTTTTCCTTGGCCCAGCCTCCGGTGATGACGATGTTCTCAGGATTTTTCGGGAGTGGCTTGGCCTGAAAGTCGAAGCGGCCGAAGAGCTTGTTGCGCTGCGCGGCGGTCATCGGCGAGAGGGCCTTTGGCGTACTTGGTTGCATGGCTAGATTCTCTTTCCAAACCCTGCTGCCAAGGCTTGCTGCAAGGATTCGTGATAGGCGCGCACGAACTGCACCTCCCACTCCTCCGTCAGCTCAACGGCATCGAAGGTGAAGAGTCCGATGGTAAAGCGTGCCATCAGCCGGCCGTGCCGATCGCGAAAGAACAGCGCGTCAAACGCCTGCAGCGGAGCGTCCGCACGCTCTTGTTGCTGCGTGGCCTGCAGCTCCAAGAACCGATGCATGATGTTCATGACGACACGGACGTCGTCGTGCGACTCAAGCGCAAACCCGAGTTTCTTACAGAGAATCAGGGTCTGATGTTCGGTCAGACTGTCTGCCGCGCCGTAGAGCGTACCGAGTAGCGCGGAAGAAGCGGCCGCGATCAGCATGAAGTTGGGGTGCTCGCGGATCTCCACGTCGAGCTCTGTCACGGCCATCGCGAACAGCTCTTCGTTCGAGAGGTACATGGCCATGTTGGTGCCCGAGATCACGCACTCTCATCACGCAAACATCACCCACTTCACGTGGAGCGTGAAGTACTCGGGTCGGTAAAGATGCTGTTCTAGGACTGCAAGTAATGAAGCGCGGCTGTGGAGAAACCAGTCTTTGGCGCGATACCAGGGGACCTCCACGAGGACTACGGTGTGGCGACGCCCGCGCTTGTCTTGGCACTCGCGAAGGCCAATCGTGCTGACCGCAGGAAAGCCCGCTTCGTAGGCCGCGCCGACAGCACCAGCGAGGTGCTGAGGGCCTGCGTAGAACAGCCGGTTTTGCGACGCGACCTGGGTCATAGGGATCCCTTTGCGGCGCGCTCGCGTTCTTGCTGATAGGCGACCAGCGTCTCGTAGAGGGAGCTGCTGTGCGCGAGATGATCTGCGTCGTGCCAGAGGCCGACGATACGCCGGCCGTGGTTGCGGATGGAGACATCAATGCCGCCCGCAGGGCCCGCGAGTGAGCGCACCCAGTCCTCGACGATGGCACAGGCGATCGGGCGAAAGTCTGGGTTGTCGCGCGCGGTGTCGAGCGCGTGGCGTACGCCTGCTCGAAAGTGTTCGAGGTCGCTGTCTGCGCTCACTTCCCGTCCCCGAGCTTTTCGACCGCCGCGAGCAGCGTCACGTTGGGCGGGTGCTCAGCCGGCGCGGCATCGGGATTCGTCGCTTCCTCGGCTACGTCATAGGTCGTCAGTACGAACGACCCTTTCGCGGTGTAGAGCCCTTCGTCGTCACAAAGGCACACGCTCACGATGTTGCGCTCACGAAGAACTTCTGCGACGAGCATGAGCGCGTGTCGCTGACCTGGTGTCAGTGGTTTGTTGGCCATCTCCCCTCCCAAGGAGAGTTAGTGCTCGAACACCTGGCCATCGGCGACGTAAAGACGTGCGGTCGGTTGCAATCCTTCCATCAGCGCCTGGTTGTGCGACACGATGACGACGCAGCGCTCTTCCGCAATCTCCTGCACGACCTCGATGAAGGCAGGCAGGCCTTGCTCCACATCAAGCGTGTCGCCCACCTCGTCGAAGATGAGCATCTCGCGCTCGACGCCGCGCGAGGCCGCCTCCATGTCACTCAGTGCGAGCAGGATGGCGATGTCGACGCGCCGCCGCTGTCCGCTTGAGGCGGCGTGGTAGCCGTACTCGTGCTTGAGCCCGTGGAGGTTGAGCTCGATCTGGTCGTTGGTTTCCTTGAGTGACAGGGTCACCCCGGGAAACAGACGTGCGAGCCAACCGTTGGCGAGCGCGGTGATCGCCGCCATGGCGGAGCCGAGCATGTGCGCGCGCACGCCGCGCAGTCCAAGCACGCGCTCGACCACTTCAAGCTCCGCCACGTCTCGACGCATGAGAAGCATGTCGGCTTCCGTCTTGCGTAGGCTCTCCTTGGCTGCCCGCAGCTCCTCCAAGAATAGGGACCGCTTTTCAACACGCTGCTCTTGGTTTTGCCGCAGCCGCACGTGGTCGCGCTCGATGGCCGCAGCGTGGGTCAGTAGCGCGCGGATCTTGTCTGCCTCTTCCTGCAGCGCGCCGACATCCGCACGTTGCTTGACACGTGCCGCCTTGAACGACTCTTCGTTTTGCTGGCTCTTCTCGACCGCAGCCTCGACCTCGGCATGCAGGCTCGCACGTAGGGATGTGGGAATGGGTTGGGCGCACGTCGGGCAGTTGTCGTGATCGAGCAGGTTGCGAGCTCGCACCTTCTGCTGCGCATCGGCCGAGCATTTGTGGTTTTCGCGTTCCATGGCAACGCGCCGAATCTCTTGCTTCTCGCAGAGTTCTCGAATGACAAGCAGACGTGCGCGTCCGGATGCGAGCTTTTCCGCTGAGATCAGCGGCTCGACGACGGCTTCCTCGCTCTCCTCTGCGTCCTCGAGATCGCGCAAACGGTCGAGTGTCCCCTTGATGCGCTCGCGCAGCACCATCGCCTTGGCTTCCAAGGTGCGCAGGGCGTTCGTGGCGTCGCGCAAGTCCACGCGGCAACGCTGGAGCGCCGGGTCAAAGCGGTCGAGACCGAGAATGGTCTCCAAGAGCAGCTTGCGATCGCGGTCGCGGGCGAGGGAGAAGTGCGCCGCGTCCGAGCTCGAGAACACGCTCGTGCGGCGCCAGACGTCGAACGTGCCCACAAAGCCTTGCAGGGCAGCCTGCGCCTTGGTGGGCGTGTCGTAAGTCGTCGGCAGTTCGCCATGCAGGTGCCAGATGAGCTTTTGGCCCTGCTTGCGTCGGGTGATGTCCAAGAGGTCCGTCACGACCCGAACCGAGGCCGGGTCGCCGCTCCAGGGCGGCTTGCCGCGCAGCGTTCGACCGAAGTAAGCCTGCGCCACGCTCTCGACCACGAGGGCGCTCTTGCCGGCGCCATTGGGGCCTGTGATGAGCATGACGCCGGTCTCCGGGAGCGAGACCTCGGTCTGCTCGTGCGTCATGAAGTTCTCAAGGATGATCTTGCGAGCCTTCACCGCGCAGCATGCCCGTCTGCAAGACTACTTGCGGCGTGCTTGAGCTGTTCGATCTCCATGCTGAGCAAAAGATGCGCAGCCACCCAGGTTCCGCCGATCAAGTGCTGGACTGCCGCGGACAGGTTAGCGCTGAGCCCCCAGTCTTGGAGTACTGCGTCGACCTCTGCTTTGGTCATCTGGAGCGGTGCGGGAGAGTAGTACTCCACAGCTCGACCGACGCACCAAAGAGCCTTGCTCAGATCCTCCAGCGCGGCGCCCTTGTGGCCTGCGCGAGCCACGTATTTTAGCGCGCTCGCGAGGTGAAACTGAGGCCCGAGTCCGAGAGCTTCCATGACCACGATGGGCTCGTGTCGGAGGCGCTTGTAGTGCACAGGGTTTTCCACAGGGTCATGGGCACGGTCTGAGCGGGCTGTTTCCATGTGGATGGTTAGTGCCTGCGATCAGCGATTTTGGACGTGCGCTGGCTTGCACCCGATCACCTTTTCGGTGCAGGTGTGAGGTGTACGACACCGTCCGTATCGACGCGGTGGACCTTGCCTCGCGGGTCTTCGTAGGCGCTCGGGTACTTGGCCAGCCAGAAGATGCACATGAACTCGTCGTCGCGATCGCACGCGCCTTCGAGGTCCGGGTAGTGCTCATCCGACGGGAAGTCAGCGGAGCTTCCGTCCCAGTAGTGTCGGCAGCGCCGCGAGTCGGGCAACGGTGCATAGTGCGGACAGGAAAGCCCCTCCGCTGCGTACGCCGGGAATCGTGGTGCCGTCGTAGACGACGGCGACGGCGGCTTCAATCGCTGCGGCAAGCTCTTGGGCACGGCGCACGAGCTCCTCTCGTTGGCGGCGCAGCGCGCGCGTCCGAGCGAGGTAGACCGGGCACAGTCCACGACGGATCCGGCGCGTCACGCTGCTCACAAAGAAGCGTTAGTGCCCTGCTTGTGCGAAGATCGCGGCCGACGGTCTCGGTTTACGAGAGCAGCCTCTTCAGGAAGCTCTATTCGTCGCTCCCAAGGTCTCGATACGGTGACCTGCGCCTGTTCTTCGCGGGCCGAGACCGTCACCCTGCCTAGTCGCAGCCCTCGCACCAGTGAGCCCGGGACTTCTCTGGTTCGGTGCCTTCGGACTCGATCGGCACAAGTTTGAAGCTGCGAACGTCCTCGCCATCGGAGACGAGCACGAGGTCGCGCGGCACGATGGGCGAAGCGACGATCGTCAGCGATCCGTAGCGAGCGGTCATCACGTCAGGCGACTCCGGCTCCGTCTGCATGACGGCGTCAAAGAGCGCGCGTGAAGTTAGGTCGTCAAAGTCGGTGCGCACCGACGGATCAGGTCCAGCGAGCGCCTCTTGCGCAACAAGCCGGATCTCCGAGGCGTCCGGTGCGTCGAGCTTGTGCACGAGCTCGACGATCTTCTGAAGCGCGCGCGTGGTGCGCCCCACGCGCAGCTCCGACTGAAGGTAGAGGAGCTCGAAGTTCGGCTTGGTCACAGGTCCTCGTTCGGAGCGCTCGGTGTGCCAGGCGCAAGCTCGGGCTCGGGATCTGGCTCGAGGTCGAGGTCGCTGTTGGGGTCGATGATGGGCGCTGCGACAGGCTGCACCTGCGATTGCGGCTGCTCGCCGATGTTGAGCTTGGCGTCTCGCCCAGTTGCCGAGCGGTAGGCGCTCAGGCCTCGGCTGGAGGCGCCGTACATGGCCTGCACACCGGCTGCGTTGCTCTGAAAGTTCGCCACCGCGCCGCGCTCGATGCCAAGGCTTTGCGCCTCGGCAAACGAGTCGAGGTTCGAGCCGAGGAAGGCGAACTGCCAGCCGTACTTCTCCTGCTGGTGCTTGACCATCTCGGCGATCTTCAGGCGTGAGAACTCATGCGAGCGGTTCTCCATGCCGTCGGTGATGACGAGAAAGACCACCTTGCCGGGACGATGCTCTTCTCGCTTTTTCGCAAGGCGCTCGCCGACGAGCGTGATGGCACGACCCATGGCGTCGAGCAGTGCGGTGTCACCGCGAGGACGAAGCACAAGGACGGCGTCGCGGATCGCGCGCTCCTCGTAGACCGCTTCGAACTGATCATCGAACTGGTAGAGCGAAACGACCGCGGGGTCAGGGTGGCGCAGCTGCTCGTCCATGAAGGTCTTCCAGCCGAGCATCATCTCGATCTGAATGCGTGACATGGAGCCCGAGCGGTCGAGCAGGACGACGATTTCGGTGAGCTTCTCGTTCGGCATGGGGGCCTCTTCCAGGTGGAGGTTCCCCAGCAGTTAGTGCCCAGCCCCCACCCTTTCCGCCGCCACGTTACTACAGGCATGCGAGATCGTGACGGATCAGCACACCCGTACAGCCTTGATGCGCCTTTTTCAGTAGAGCTCTCCGTTTCAGGTCCGAAAGGTGCTCTGGCGATACTGAAAAGTTGATTCCCGGGCGGGGGTCTGCTGTGTTTGGGCGCACACACCAGTCTCAGCTTCATAGGGCGCTGAGCAGCCGACATTAAAAGCTTTGGGCCCTTCCGGTCGCAACACCGAAAGAGCCCGCCCCAATACCGCGCTTACAACGCGGCCCCGAGGATTGAGTTGACCCTATCATGTGGGGTCTCGAGCGCCAAACAAATCACGAGTGGATCTGACCCGGAACCGTCCTGGGTTGGGGACTCTATTGAACCGCCCTCGAGTACCGCTAGTCCCCGCTTTTTGCGGGTTCCGAACAGCATTCTGCGCTTGCCAGGCATGACCGGCGCACTCGCCGTCGCGTATGCTGCGGACCGCTACCGCTTTAGCTTCGGGGCGCGCATCGACGTGCGGACGCTGATGCGCTGGACGGGGTACTCGCGATCGCAGTGCTACCGCCTGGTCCAAAAGCTCAAGCCCTTTTTCGATACGAATGGCTATGCGATTCCCGGGAGCTTCGACGAGAGCCTCGGCGGCTGGGTGCGCGTGGTGCCTGACGACGTGCGCGAGCTCGATGCCAACCGCGCGATCGTGCTCGGCCTCTTGCGCCGGTGGGACAAGCGCCAGGGTGCGAAAGTCGCGCGCAGCGGCGCGGTGGAGGTCTACGCAGAGGACCTCGCGCGCGCGAGCGGGCTGCACGAGCGCACGGTGCGCCGCATCCTCGAAGAGCTCAGCACGGGCGACCATCACCGCAACCTCAAGCCCGAGGACAAGGCCCTGTTTCGCGGCCGCTTCGAACTCCATCCGAAGCGCGGCCGCGCGCCGTTCGTCAAGCTGCTGTCCAAGCAGATGCAGCTCGACCGAACCAATCGACTGCTCGCCGATCAGAAGTCGCGCATGGAGCGCGTGGCACCTCCGGACGCGCAGCAGCCCGCGCAGAAGGCCGCTATCGCCGAGCGCCAACAGGCGGAGCTTGACGACGGCAAGGACCACCCGGCGATTGCCGCGCTTCGCAAGCGTTGGAACATCGGTGGCTGAAGTAGCCCCCTGCAGGGCGGAGCTCCGTCTCAAGTACACCTGATCGCAGCACATCGACGGCTGCGCGCGACGCAGCCCTCCTGAAACGAACAAGACCCGCTGGTATTTGCGTCCTGAAGGCGCAGCCAGCGGGTTTTCTATGGTCAGCCAGTCTCACTTTGTCCGAGACGGTTCCACGATCGCCCGAAGGGATGTAGTCAGGCTGCCCGGCAGGGACCATCTCACTTTGCCCGGCTGCTTCCAGTACTCAGGATCTCTCGTTCTTAGATCTCGGCAGAACACTCGCTTTTGCGGTTCACCTGAGGCAAAACACGAAAGCGCCATGGTTGAAGTTCTTCGTCGCCGCCCAAGCCCTTCGCTTTCCCAACCCGCAACGAAGGCGGAAGTACGCCCTTCCCTCGCTGCCAAGCTCGTGTTGCCGCCACGCATCCCGCGCGAATCTGCGGAACTCGATGAAGCCATCATGCTGCTCGGCTCGTACGTGCAGACGGGCGGTGCGATGCGAAAGGCGCTTTTGGATCGCCTGCTAGAGCTCGTCGGCATTTTGCCGCGGCCGGCAGATGCGTCGAAGTGGAAGTCCGCGCTCAAGAAGCTGCGTGCGGAGCTGAGGTAGTTCAACGCAGTACGACAAAAGAGGCCGTATGGCTGGACTAGCAAGAAAACAGGCAACGTCGTATCCGGCGCACGAGTACGCCGACAAGCATCAGCTCCTCATCGCGCGCGCTGAGCACGTCACGAGTCGACGACGGCTTCGCGATGCGGCGACCCTTCAACCGAGTGCTGAAGTCGCATGCGAGCGCATCCGCGAATATTGCCACGATCTACGTGAGCTTGAACTCGCCGACTACGGGGACCGCTGGCGCGCTGAATGCGCGCGACGGATCGGCATGTGGTCTGAGGAGGACAGCGGCGGTTACGCGGTCCTGCTCAAGGTGATTAGCGGCGAGCAGGCGCGCGTATCGACACGAACGGTCGACCGCATCGCGCGCGCCACTGGGATACCTGTGCGGATTTTCTATGACCCGGAGCTCTAAGCTGCGCTCCCATACCGACGCCTTCAAGATCAGCGCAGTCGAGGCGTTCACCAAGCGCGGGAGACGAAGTGTCGAAGAGATGGAAAAGGAGCTTGGCGTTCGCAAGCACCAGCTCTACGAGTGGAGTCGCCGCATCAAAGTAGGCGAGCCGCTGACCAAGCCACGCGGCGTACCGCCACGTAAAAAACCAGCGAGCAAGCAGCTCTCAAAGCCTGGGAAACCTGTAGCTGAAGCGGCCACCTCCCGGAAGCCCGGGGTGCTGATGCGAGCCAAAAAGCAGCTGTCCGAACCGCCCGCACAGAGCCCTCCCCCGTCCTCACTGCACCTCAAGCTTGAGGAGGTGTTTCGTCGGACGCCGCACGAGGAGCCACCTCGCCGAACGTCGCCCTTGGCGCTGTCTGAGCGCGACGAGCTCGTGCTCCTGCGTGATGAAGTGCGCAAGCTGAAGCGCGTTCTCGCGATGTATCTTGAACTCGGCCTATGAGACGGCGCGCCTCTTTCTGCCGAGGCTGTCCACGTACTCGCCAACCAAGCTGATAACCGTCGCGCGGTCCATGCTGGAGATATGCGTGAGGCGCGCGTTCGGATCGTCGGGCCCGGTGCCGTGATTGCACAGGATGAGCACGAACTCCATGCCCCGTTCGATCTTGCTCGAGATGATGCCGGCAAGTCCGCGCACGCGGTCTTCGAGCTTGTGCAACTCGGTCGCTGGCCCTTCTGGCCGGGCAAGCCATTCGATGACGGCGCGCGCGTGACGTACGAGCAGGGTCTGATGCGTCATGCCAGCGGGGTCGAGCCGCTTCCATGCAGCGAGAAGCAAATCGAGGTCATCTCCGCCAAGCTCAGAGCAAAGAGCGTTGAGTCGCCTGCCCGTTTGAGTCGTTCTGAAAAGTCAGCGGGCCGTGTCTCGAGGCCGAGCTCGATCGTGTTGAGCGGCTGCTCCTGAAGCGCCACCCCACCCTCCATGAACACGCCGCGATCGGCGCTCAGTCCAGGCACTGGCCGCAAGCCGAGTTGGGTTCGCAATTCGGCCGTGACTTCTTTGGCGAGGATCTCCGCTGTCAGCTTGTCCTTGTACGGTCCCTGCGCCGGGAGTTCGGTTTTCAGAACGGTCGAACGCACGAGCCACTGGTCGCCGTCCCGCTCGATCCAGACCCGCACGTTCAAGAGATCAAGCAGCGCGGCCTCTGCCTCGCCCTGGCTCTCGAAGGGCCCGCGGTACTCGGGCTTCTGGTCGATCGGTTCGTTGACCGCCCACCACTTGTTTTGCGCACGCCGCTCGACACGAAAGCCAGGCTCTCTTTTCTTGGGCATGGCTCTGGTTTATAGCAAAAGAGGCTAGCGCCGGGAACCTACCTGAGGCGTGCCACAGGAGCGTGCAGATGAAGGACGTCGGGCAAGAGTTCCCTGAGGGGTACCATCGTTGCGTCACAGCCATGGCAGAGGCTGCGCAACTCTGGATAAAGCAGCATCCGTTTGCGGAGCTGCGCTTCAACGATCTACCGGGTCAGATGGCACGTGAGGCCGGTCGTCCAAGTGAACGCGCGGCCGTGATTGCGTGCCTCTCAGACGTCATCGATCGCTGGGCCGCGAACGAGGATGCGCGGCTGTTTCTACAGGCCATGGATAGCGCTACTGCCGGTGAGGGCACCTTCCTCATGGCCAAGGTGATCGTCGATCAAGCGGCGGAACGTTTTATCGAGCACGGCCAAGGGCAGTTTCCCAGCGGGGACTGGGCGTGCTCAGGTTGCGGGAAGCGGGTGGACGGCTTCACGAAGTTCGATGGTACGCCACACGTCCCAGGGCCCGGCTCGCCCTCGGTTTGCACGTACTGCGGCACGCTCCAAAGCGTCAATCTCGCGGGCACTGGTTACGTTCCGCTCAGCGTGAAGGCGATCAACGAGCTCCCGAAGAGCGTACGCATGCGGCTACGTGAACTGCAGCGCTTCGTGAAGGATCGTCTTGAGCGTGAGAAGTCGCGATCGTGAGGTCCGCAGGCCTGTCAGCGGCGAGAGCCCACGCGTTCCGTGAAGAGGCGGCGGACCTCGTCGAGCTCGAACTCACGCACGCCGGCCTCGCACTCGCTGAGCTCACAGAGCGTCACACCCAGTAGCTGGGCCGCGTCTCCTAGATAGAGCCCCCGCCCTACCCGCTCCTCGCGCAACAGGCGCCCGCGCAGGCGAT